>Ga0209260_10000072_pt1 | contig 76066 bp, 81 predicted proteins | sample WorMetTypGCAVOLI_FD_187421 | JGI IMG/M metagenome (GOLD analysis project Ga0209260, IMG submission 187421) | Marine gutless worms symbiont microbial communities from Max Planck institute for Marine Microbiology, Germany - Olavius algarvensis... ...
GATCGAATCGACCTTTGGCACGATACGCCACCGGACGAAGCGATCAAAAGGATGCCTAACCCGTGATGGCATGCTGCACATGATGTTCAAATTATCAGCATGTGCAGAGAAAACCTGGCGCAAGCAGCGGGGATTTAACTACCTGGCCAAGGTGATAACGGGAGTGAAGTTTAAAGATGGAATCGAGGTGACGACGGGCAATCAGGTAGCAGCTGGATCAATATCCAAACACCAGATTTGACGAGAACTCCCGAGTACCGCAAGGTATCGATACCGTTTTACCATTTCCTCTGCCTCTCTCTTGGTTTTTATGGGTCTGCGCGCAATCGCAGCCATGGGGAATATTCCTACCACTTCCATGGAATTGCGGAATATCTAAGGGTGAATAACAGAGGAGCCAACTTGGAGATAAGGGATTTCCCGGGGGTGGGGTGCGTGGGGGTCCGATAAATGCCTGATTTAGTGTCGAGATGGTGTTGACACCTCATTGTTCCGAAAGCAAAATACACGGCTTGCATTTGCCTGGAGGGGTTCCCGAGCGGTCAAAGGGATCAGACTGTAAATCTGACGGCTCAGCCTTCGGAGGTTCGAATCCTCCCCCCTCCACCAAAAGTAGTGAGTGAAGAATCGGCGGCTGGGTCTGAGCAAGCTGGCCCCGCGGCATGGGTTAGCCACGCGGGTGTAGTTCAATGGTAGAATCTCAGCCTTCCAAGCTGATGACGTGGGTTCGATCCCCATCACCCGCTCCACTGGCGTTAGGTTACAGGCTCACATAGCTCAGTCGGTAGAGCACTTCCTTGGTAAGGAAGAGGTCACCGGTTCAAGTCCGGTTGTGAGCTCCAGTTTGAAGTTGGTTGTTGAAATTAAAGGTAGGGTGCCAGGCTCTTTATATCTAAAGCCAGGCCCCGGCAGGAAATTGACACTAAATCTGCTTGGGGGAGTTCGTTCCGATGTCCAAGGAAAAATTCGAACGTACAAAGCCGCATGTGAATGTGGGAACGATAGGTCACGTGGACCATGGTAAGACGACGCTGACGGCGGCGATCACGAAGGTGATGTCGGAGACGCACGGCGGCGAGGTGAAGGCGTTTGATCAGATTGATAATGCGCCGGAAGAGCGAGAGCGTGGCATCACGATAGCCACGGCGCACGTGGAGTATGAATCGACCCAGCGTCACTACGCGCACGTCGACTGCCCCGGCCACGCCGACTATGTAAAGAACATGATCACCGGTGCGGCGCAGATGGACGGCGCGATCCTGGTCTGCTCGGCCGCCGACGGTCCGATGCCCCAGACCCGCGAGCACATTCTGCTGGCGCGTCAGGTAGGCGTTCCTTATATCGTCGTTTTTTTGAACAAAGCTGACATGGTCGACGACGAAGAGCTGCTGGAACTGGTGGAGATGGAAGTGCGTGATCTGCTGTCCAGCTACGACTTCCCGGGCGACGACACCCCGATTATCACCGGCTCCGCGCTGAAAGCGCTGGAAGGTGACGCCAGCGAGATTGGCGCACAGGCGATCGTCAAGCTGGTCGAAGCGATGGATGAGTACATTCCCGAGCCGACCCGCGATATTGATCAGCCGTTCCTGATGCCGATCGAAGATGTGTTCTCCATCTCCGGTCGTGGCACCGTGGTGACGGGGCGTGTGGAGCGCGGCATCGTCAAAGTGGGCGAAGAGGTGGAGATTGTCGGGATCAAAGAGACCACCAAGACCACGGTGACGGGTGTGGAGATGTTCCGCAAGCTGCTCGACCAGGGTCAGGCCGGTGACAACGTGGGTGTGCTGCTGCGCGGCACCAAGCGTGACGAAGTGGAGCGTGGTCAGGTGTTGTGCCAGCCGGGCACGATCACCCCGCACACCAAGTTTGAGGCGGAGGTGTACATATTGTCGAAAGACGAAGGTGGCCGCCACACGCCGTTTTTCAACGGTTATCGTCCGCAGTTTTACTTCCGCACGACGGACGTGACGGGGGCATGCGATCTGCCCGAGGGTGTGGAGATGGTGATGCCGGGCGACAACGTGAAGATGGTGGTGTCGCTGATTGCGCCGATTGCGATGGAAGAGGGATTGCGGTTTGCGATCCGCGAAGGTGGCCGAACGGTCGGCGCCGGTGTCGTCGCTAAGATTTTTGAGTAATCCGTTTCAGCGAATTCGCTGATCGTAGCTGGCAGGGAGCTTCGTGCTCCCTGTTGCTGCATCGGGAAGGTGCGTTCCCGCAGGCCAGTAGCTCAATTGGCAGAGCGGCGGTCTCCAAAACCGCAGGTTGGGGGTTCGATTCCCTCCTGGCCTGCCATTACGCAGCGGGAATGCATCGGAGTGATTCGCTTAAATTCAACGCGCCATAGGAAGCGTTAACGTCATTACATGAATACCAAGGCCGAATCTGAAGGCTCCAGTCTGGATACCGTAAAACTGGGGTTAGTGGTCCTGTTGCTGATCGGCGGGATTGCTGCGTTTTACTACTTTGCCGAGCAGTCGCTAGTGATCCGAGTTGGGGGATTGCTGCTGTTGGTGGCGATCTGCGCGGTGATTGCCTATCAGACGCAAACCGGCAAGCGTGTATGGGGATTTGCCCAGGATTCCCGCAACGAAGTTCGCAAAGTGGTTTGGCCCACGCGTCAAGAGACAGTGCAGACCACGCTGTTGGTTATGGCGATGGTGATTGTGGTGGCACTGCTGCTTTGGGCGCTCGATTCGCTGCTCGGTTGGGGCGTGAAGCTGCTGATCGGGCAGGGGGGCTGAGATGGCAAAACGTTGGTATGTGGTGCACGCCTACTCGGGCTTTGAAAGCCAGGTGAAGCGCTCGCTGGAAGACGCGATCCAGCGCGCCGGCATGGAAGAGTCGTTTGGCGAGATACTCGTTCCCACCGAAGAGGTGGTCGAGATGCGCGGTGGCCAACAACGTAAAAGTGAGCGAAAGTTCTTCCCGGGATACGTGTTGGTTCAGATGGAGATGAACGACGAGAGTTGGCATCTGGTGAAGGACACGCCACGGGTGATGGGTTTCATCGGTGGCACCAGCGACAAGCCTGCACCGATCTCCGATAAGGAGGCCGACTCCATCCTGCAGCGCGTGCAAGAGGGCGTGGAGAAGCCGCGTCCCAAGGTGCTGTTCGAGCCGGGCGAGGTGGTGCGCGTCATCGACGGTCCGTTCGCCGATTTCAACGGTGTGGTGGGAGAGGTCAACTACGAAAAGAGCCGGTTGCGTGTGGCGGTGCTCATTTTCGGGCGTTCCACACCGGTCGAACTCAAGTTCGGTCAGGTGGAAAAAGGTTAACGATTTTCGTTGGGCCACCCATGGGGCGGCCCGGTAACAACCAGTGGGGAGCCCGAACCGTGGATAGTCCACTTAGTACGGCGCTAGTACCCAAGGAGTAAACCATGGCTAAAAAAGTCGAAGCTTATATTAAGCTGCAAGTGCCTGCCGGGCAGGCCAATCCCAGTCCGCCGGTGGGTCCCGCACTGGGTCAGCACGGTGTCAACATCGTGGAATTCTGTAAAGCCTTCAATGCTCAGACACAGAGCATGGAGCAGGGCTTGCCGATTCCGGTAATCATCACCGTCTACAACGATCGCAGTTTCACCTTTGTCTCCAAAACACCACCGGCTTCGGTGTTGTTGAAGAAGGCGTTGGGTCTCAAGAGTGGCAGTAGTGTGCCGAACCGCGACAAGGTGGGTAAGGCGACGCGCGCGCAGCTCGAGGAGATCGCTACGACCAAGATGCCTGATCTCAACGCCAACGACATGGATGCGGCAGTCCGCATCATTGCCGGAACTGCCCGCAGCATGGGCATCGAGACGGACGAGGGTTAAGCCATGGCGAAGTTAACGAAAAGAAACAAAGCGATTCGCGAGCGCACCGAGCCGGGTAAGATTTATCCGCTGGATGAAGCATTGGGGCTGTTGAAAGAGCTCTCCGCGGTGAAGTTTAAAGAGTCTGTCGATGTGGCGGTCAATCTGGGTGTCGATGCGCGTAAATCGGACCAGGTGGTGCGCGGCTCGACCGTGCTGCCCCGTGGTACCGGCAAAACCGTGCGTGTTGCGGTGTTTGCACAAGGCGATGCCGCTGAGGCCGCCAAGGGTGCCGGTGCCGATATCGTCGGTATGGACGATCTCGCCGCGCAGATTAAGGGCGGCGATCTGAATTTCGATGTGGTGATTGCCGCGCCCGATGCTATGCGTGTCGTCGGTCAGTTGGGCCAGATTTTGGGTCCGCGTGGCCTGATGCCCAATCCGAAAGTGGGCACCGTTACACCCGATGTGGCGCAGGCGGTGAACAACGCCAAGGCGGGTCAGGTGCGCTACCGCACCGACAAGGCGGGCATCATCCACTGCACCATCGGTAAAGCAGATTTCGAGGTGGATGCACTGAAGGAGAATCTTCACGCGCTAATCGGTGATCTGAACAAGGCGAAGCCGAGTGCTGCGAAGGGCATCTATCTCAAAAAGATTACGGTCTCTACAACTATGGGGCCTGGGTTGGCCGTCGATACGAGTACGGTCGACTAAACAGACTTTGGGGCGCTGCGCTTATTGCTCTATGGGCTAAGCGCGGTTGCCGTCAAAGACCGTAGGCGTCGCTACTCAATGGTAGCGACTTAATGGAGTGATCCGGCCTGCGCAGATGGCGGCTCCTGAATCAGATTCCTATCTGATGACGGTCGTCGTTACGGAACGGGCAGTCGAGTAATTGGGCTGTCTATCACTCATCGATGATCTGGTTGAAACTGGATCATCGTAATTTGGAGGTGAACTGGTGAGTTTAAACTTTGAGCAAAAGCAGGCTGTCGTTGCTGAAGTTGCCGAGGTCGCCAGCAGCGCTTTCTCCGCTGTGGCAGCGGAGTATCGCGGTTTGACCGTCGCAGAGATGACCGAACTCCGGGCTAAGGCTCGCGAATCGGGCGTCTACATACGCGTCGTGAAAAACACGCTGGCACGCCGTGCCTTCGAGGGGACCGAGTTCGAGTGCATGAATGATGCGCTAGTCGGTCCTTTGGTGCTTGCATTCTCGCAGGAAGATCCGGGTTCGGCTGCCCGCCTCGTTCGTGACTACGCCAAGCCCAACGAGAAGTTGGTAGCCAAAGTGATCGCTATCAGTGGTGAGCTGGTGGAGGCGGAGCAGATCGACCGTGTGGCCAATCTGCCGACCCGCGACGAAGCCCTCAGTCAGCTGATGGCCGTGACGAAAGCACCGATCGAAAAGTTCGTGCGTACCCTCAACGAACCGACGGCCAAGATGGTCCGGACGTTCGGGGCATATCGGGACCAGAAGCAAGCCGCTTGAGCAAGGCGTTATTGAACCGTTATTTCCGGCACGCCTGGCGGCCGGCTGAAAAGATAGGAGTTAAGTACCATGGCTGTATCCAAAGAAGATATCCTGGAAACTATTTCCAACATGACCGTGATGGAGGTCGTTGACCTGATCTCCGCCATGGAAGAGAAGTTTGGTGTCTCTGCTGCTGCCGCAGTGGCCGCGGTGCCTGTTGCGGGAGCCGGCGGTGGTGAAGCCGCTGCTGAAGAGAAGAGTGAGTTCGATGTTGTTCTCGCCAGCTTCGGTGCCAACAAAGTAGCCGTCATCAAGGCGGTTCGCGGCATTACCGGTCTGGGTCTTAAAGAGGCCAAAGAGATGGTCGAAGGCGCGCCTTCAACCGTCAAAGAGGGTGTCGACAAGGCCGAAGCCGAAGAGCTCAAGAAGCAGTTGGAAGAAGCAGGAGCGAGCGTCGAGCTCAAGTAAGCTTGATACCTACTCTCAAGCCTTTAGTAGTACCCGGCTGGCAGCCCCAGGGCTGCCGGCCTTTTCCCTTCTCTACAGCAACGGATTACACAGTGGTGTTTTCGGTTGCAGCGGATCGTCACTTTGGTGCGGTCCGGACATTGATTTTGCAACGCTGAGCTGAGGAACTCCGATGGGCTACTCTTTCACCGAGAAAAAACGCATTCGCAAGGATTTCGGTAAACGTCCCAGCATCCTCGAAGTGCCCTACATGCTGGCTATCCAGCTCGACTCGTATAAGAAGTTTTTGCAAGTCGACAAGGGCGAGGGTGAACGCGACGAAATCGGTCTGCACGCCGCTTTTCAGTCGGTATTTCCGATAACGAGTTATTCGGGTAACGCCATTCTCGAGTACGTGAGCTATCGCCTGGGCGATCCGGTTTACGACGTCAAAGAGTGTCAATTACGCGGTATGACTTACGCGGCTCCGCTGCGCGTCAAAGTGCGGTTGGTTATTTACGACAAAGAGGCGTCGGGTGATCCGAAACCGGTCAAGGATATCCGCGAGCAGGAAGTCTATATGGGCGAGCTGCCGCTGATGACCGACAACGGTACTTTCGTGATCAACGGAACCGAGCGTGTCATTGTCTCGCAGCTCCACCGCTCACCCGGTGTTTTCTTCGAGCATGACAAGGGCAAGACTCACTCATCGGGTAAGCTGCTCTTCTCCGCGCGCGTCATACCATATCGCGGTTCCTGGCTCGATTTCGAATTCGATCCCAAGGATTGCGTTTTCGTGCGTATCGACCGTCGCCGCAAGCTGCCGGCGACCATTCTGTTGCGTGCCCTGGGCATGGAGAACGAACAGATTCTGGATCTCTTCTTCGACACCAACAAGTTTCATCTTGCCAAAGACAGCTTTGAGCTTGAGCTGGTACCGGAACGGTTGCGCGGTGAAACGGCGCTGTTCGATATCAAGGCGAAGAAGAAGGTCATCGTCGAAGAGGGCTGTCGCGTCACGGCGCGCCACATCAAACAACTCGAAGATGCGGGAATCACCAAGCTTAGCGTCCCGCGCGAGTATCTGCTGGGTAAGGTGTTGGCCATCAATGTAGTGGATACCGGCAGCGGCGAGCTGGCAGCTGCGGCTAACGACGAGATTACCGAGGAGTTGCTGGACAAGTTGGTTGAGATGGGGATCAAGGAGATTCGAACCATTTACACCAACGATCTGGACTGTGGACCCTATGTCTCCGATACGCTGCGTATCGATCCGACCACCAGTCAAGTGGAGGCGTTGGTGGAGATCTACCGCATGATGCGTCCCGGTGAGCCACCCACCGTTGATGCGGCTCAGAATCTGTTCAAGAACCTCTTCTTCTCTGAAGATCGTTATGATCTCTCCGCAGTAGGTCGCATGAAGTTCAATCGCCGGGTGGGCCGCGAGGCGGTCGAAGGTCCCGGTGTGCTCGACAGCGAAGATATCCTCGCAGTGATTCGTACGCTAATCGATATCCGCAACGGCAAGGGTACCGTTGATGACATCGACCACCTGGGCAACCGCCGAATCCGCAGCGTGGGCGAGATGGCGGAAAACCAATTTCGTATCGGTCTTGTGCGCGTGGAGCGCGCGGTCAAAGAGCGCTTGAGTCTTGCGGAGTCCGAAGGATTGATGCCGCAGGAATTGATCAACGCCAAGCCGGTTTCGGCGGCGGTCAAAGAGTTCTTTGGCTCTTCGCAGCTCTCGCAGTTCATGGACCAAAACAACCCGCTCTCGGAGATCACCCACAAACGCCGAATTTCCGCGTTGGGCCCCGGTGGGTTGACTCGCGAGCGTGCCGGTTTCGAAGTTCGCGACGTTCATCCCACCCACTACGGACGCGTCTGCCCTATCGAGACGCCGGAAGGGCCGAATATCGGTCTGATCAATTCGTTGGCGGTCTATGCGCGTACCAACGACTATGGTTTCTTGGAGACCCCGTATCGTCGCGTCGTGAACGGCAAGGTAACCGACGAGATCGACTATCTGTCAGCCATCGACGAGCCACACTTTGTTATCGCCCAGGCCAACGCGACCCTGGATAACGAAGGCAAGTTGGTGGATGAACTGGTTTCGTGCCGCCACCAGAACGAGTTTACCCTCTCGTCGCCGGATCGTATCGAATACATGGATATCTCGCCGCGTCAGATCGTTTCGGTGGCAGCGGCGTTGGTACCGTTTTTAGAACACGATGACGCGAATCGCGCCTTGATGGGTTCCAACATGCAGCGCCAGGCTGTCCCGACGCTGCGCGCTGAAAAGCCTTTGGTGGGTACCGGCATCGAGCGTACCGTGGCTATCGATTCAGGTGTCACCCTCGTGGCGCGTCGCGGTGGTGTGGTCGATTCCGTCGACGCCGCACGTATCGTGGTTCGCGTAAATGATGACGAAACTACGGCCGGTGAGCCGGGTGTCGATATCTACAACCTGACCAAATACACGCGCTCCAACCAAAACACCTGCATCAACCAATGTCCGCTGGTGAAGGTGGGTGATACGATCGCGCGCGGCGACGTGATGGCGGACGGCCCGTCCACCGATCTCGGTGAGCTGGCGTTGGGTCAGAATTTGTTGGTCGCTTTCATGCCTTGGAACGGTTACAACTTCGAGGATTCCATCCTAATCTCAGAGCGCGTGGTGCAGGAGGATCGCTATACCACCATCCACATCGAGGAACTCAACTGCGTCGCACGCGACACCAAGTTGGGTTCCGAAGAGGTGACCGCCGATATTCCCAACGTGGGAGAGGCAGCGCTTTCCAAATTGGATGAGTCGGGCATCGTCTATATCGGCGCCGAGGTGAAGGCTGGCGATATCCTGGTGGGTAAGGTGACACCTAAGGGTGAAACCCAGCTGACACCGGAAGAGAAGTTACTGCGCGCCATTTTCGGCGAGAAAGCCTCCGACGTGAAGGATACTTCGCTGCGTGTACCGACCGGTATGGAAGGCACCGTTATCGACGTGCATGTCCTCACCCGCGACGGTGTAGAGAAAGACGCGCGTGCGTTGCAAATCGAAGAGGCCGAGCTGGATCAGGTGCGAAAGGACCTCAAAGACCAGTTGCGTATCCTTGAAGAGGATACATTCCTCCGTGTCGAAAAGATGCTGGTAGGTAAAGTGGCCGAAGGTGGTCCCGAGGGGCTCGGTGCGGGCACTAAGATCACCAAGGCGTATGTCGACGATCTCCCACGCGACAAATGGTTTGAGATTCGCTTGAAAAACGACGAAGCGAACGCGCAGTTGGAGAAAGCGGCCGAGCAGCTCAAACAGCAGCGTGAAGACGCCGATCACAAGTACGAAGAGAAAAAGCGCAAGATCACCTCGGGTGATGATCTGGCCCCTGGTGTGTTGAAGATGGTCAAGGTCTTCCTGGCGGTCAAGCGACGCATTCAGCCCGGTGACAAGATGGCGGGTCGCCATGGTAACAAAGGTGTTATCTCCACCATTGTTCCCGTTGAGGATATGCCTTATGCCGAGGATGGTACGCCCGTCGATGTAGTGCTGAATCCGCTAGGCGTGCCTTCACGTATGAACGTGGGACAAGTGTTGGAGACGCACCTGGGTTGGGCAGCTAAAGGCCTCGGCCATAAGATCGGCGCCATGCTCGACGCACAGGCCAAAACGGCTGAGGTGCGTAAATTCCTCGGTGAGGTTTATCACGCTGGAGGTAATCGCAAGGAAGATCTCAAGGGCATGAGCGATGATGAGTTGACGGAGTTGGCCGACAACCTGCGTGAAGGTGTCCCGATGGCAACACCGGTTTTCGATGGTGCCAGCGAAGCGGAGATCAAAAAGATGTTGCAGTTGGCCGATCTTCCAGAGTCGGGCCAAATCACGCTCTACAACGGGCGCACCGGTGAACCTTTCGATCGGCCAGTGACGGTGGGCTACATGTACATGTTGAAGCTCAATCATTTGGTGGACGACAAGGTGCATGCACGTTCCACTGGGCCGTACAGTCTGGTTACCCAGCAGCCGCTGGGTGGTAAGGCACAGTTCGGTGGTCAGCGCTTCGGTGAGATGGAGGTGTGGGCGCTGGAGGCCTACGGTGCCTCTTACACGCTACAAGAGATGCTCACCGTTAAGTCGGATGACGTGCAGGGTCGTACCAAGATGTACAAGAACATCGTGGACGGAGACCATCGGATGGAGGCCGGCATGCCGGAATCCTTCAACGTGCTGGTCAAAGAGATCCGGGCACTGGGTATCAACATCGAGCTGGAACAGGACTAAGCGCCGCGGCGTGTGCCCGAGTTGAATCGGGCTGCGACGCAAGCCAAACGCGGGCATAGAAGAGACGACTTTGAAAGACCTACTGAACCTACTGAAGAATCAAGGGCAGATCGAAGACTTTGACGGTATTCGGATCAGCGTAGCCTCCCCGGACATGATTCGGTCCTGGTCCTACGGTGAAGTTAAAAAGCCGGAAACCATTAACTATCGTACCTTCAAACCGGAGCGCGACGGGCTCTTTTGCGCCAAGATATTCGGCCCTACCAGCGACTACGAGTGCTTGTGCGGCAAGTACAAGCGCCTCAAACATCGCGGCGTGGTGTGCGAAAAGTGTGGCGTCGAAGTCACCCTGGCAAAGGTGCGTCGTGAGCGCATGGGCCACATCGATCTGGCCAGCCCGGTGGCGCACATCTGGTTCCTCAAATCGCTGCCCTCGCGTATCGGTCTGTTGTTGGACATGACACTGCGCGACATCGAACGGGTGCTCTATTTCGAGGCCTTCGTGGTTGTCGATCCGGGGATGACCCAATTGGAACATGGCCAGTTGCTCTCCGACGAGGCTTATTTGGAAGCGATCGAAGAGTACGGCGATGAATTCGACGCGCGCATGGGTGCCGAGGCGGTCCACGCGCTGCTGCAGCAGATCGACCTGGAATCCGAGGCGGCCACGCTGCGTCAGGAGATCATGGAGACAAATTCCGAAGGCAAGATCAAGAAATTCGCCAAGCGGTTGAAGCTGATCGAGGCCTTTATCGAGTCGGGCAACCGGCCAGAGTGGATGATCTTCACTGTGCTGCCCGTGCTACCGCCCGAGCTACGCCCGTTGGTGCCTCTGGACGGTGGTCGTTTCGCCACATCCGATCTCAACGATCTCTACCGTCGCGTCATCAACCGTAACAACCGCTTGAAGCGTCTGTTGGAGCTCAATGCTCCCGACATTATCGTGCGCAACGAAAAGCGCATGCTGCAGGAGTCGGTGGATGCGTTGCTGGATAACGGTCGTCGTGGCCGCGCCATTACCGGTACCAACAAACGCCCGTTGAAATCCCTGGCCGACATGATCAAGGGTAAGCAGGGGCGTTTTCGTCAGAACCTGTTGGGGAAACGCGTCGACTACTCCGGTCGTTCGGTTATCGTGGTGGGCCCGACGCTAAAGCTGCACCAGTGCGGTTTGCCCAAGCGCATGGCGCTGGAGCTGTTCAAACCCTTTATCTTCTCCAAGCTGCAGTTGCGTGGTCTCGCCACCACCATTAAAGCGGCGAAAAAGATGGTGGAGCGCGAAGGCGGCGAGGTGTGGGATATTCTCGAAGAGGTGATCCGCGAACATCCCGTTATGCTCAACCGCGCGCCTACTCTGCACCGTTTGGGTATTCAGGCCTTCGAGCCGGTGCTCATCGAGGGTAAAGCAATACAATTGCACCCGCTGGTCTGTACCGCGTTCAACGCCGATTTCGACGGCGACCAGATGGCGGTGCACGTGCCGCTCTCCATCGAGGCGCAGTTGGAAGCGCGCAGCTTGATGATGTCCACCAACAACATCCTCTCGCCTGCCAACGGTCAGCCCATCATCGTTCCGACCCAGGACGTGGTGCTCGGTCTCTACTGGCTGACCCGCGAGCGCATCAATGGCTTGGGTGAAGGCATGGTCTTCACTGACGTGGCCGAGGTGCACCGTGCTTACGACAGTACTAAGGTGGAACTGCAGGCGCGGATCAAAGTCCGCATTTCGCAGCAGGTCGCCGATGAGGAGGGTGAAATCGCCGAACAGACCTCTCTTGAAGAGACCACGGTTGGGCGGGCGTTGCTCTCTGAAATTTTGCCTCCGGGCCTGCCGTTTGAGTTGGTCAACAAGACACTTGATAAGAAATCGATCTCGCGCCTGGTCAACGCCTGCTACCGTAACGTGGGTTTGAAAGAGACCGTCATTTTCGCCGACCAATTGATGTACACCGGTTTCACTTACGCGACCCGTGCCGGCGCTTCCATCGGTGTCGAGGACATGGTGGTGCCGGGCGAGAAGCCTGAAATCCTGTCGCGCGCCGAGGTCGAAGTCAAAGAGATCGAAAATCAGTACGCTTCCGGTCTGGTGACCAACGGCGAGCGCTACAACAAAGTTGTGGATATCTGGTCGCACACCAACGATCAGGTGGCCAAGGTGATGATGGACAAGCTTGGCACCGAGACAGTGGTGGATGCCGAGGGGAAAGAGGTCAAACAGCCCTCCTTTAACTCGATCTATATGATGGCCGATTCGGGCGCTCGTGGATCTGCGGCCCAGATTCGTCAGCTCGCCGGTATGCGCGGCCTGATGGCGAAGCCCGATGGTTCAATCATCGAAACGCCGATCACGGCTAACTTCCGCGAAGGTCTCGACGTTCTGCAGTACTTCATCTCCACCCACGGTGCTCGTAAGGGTCTCGCGGATACGGCGCTGAAGACGGCGAACTCCGGTTACCTCACACGTCGCTTGGTGGATGTGGCGCAGGACCTGGTGGTCAATGAGATCGATTGCGGTACCAGCGAAGGTCTCGAGATGACGCCACTGGTCGAAGGTGGCGATATCGTTGAACCGCTGCGCGAGCGCGTGCTGGGTCGTGTCGTCGCGGACGACGTCTACCTGGCCGGCAAGGACAAGCCGGTGGTTGAAGCCGGTACGCTGTTGGATGAGAAGCTGGTGGACCATCTGGATGAGCTGGGTGTGGATCACATTAAAGTGCGTTCACCCATTACCTGCGAAAACCGCTACGGCGTCTGCTTCACCTGCTACGGTCGTGACCTGGCCCGTGGGCATCAGGTCAATATCGGTGAGGCGGTGGGCGTTATCGCCGCGCAGTCCATCGGCGAGCCGGGGACCCAGCTCACCATGCGTACCTTCCACATCGGTGGTGCGGCGAGTCGTGCCGCAGCCATCTCCAACGTGGAGATCAAGTCCAAGGGTACTGTTCGATTGCACAACGTGAAGCTGGTGAGCCACGAGCGCACGGGCAACCTGGTGGCGGTATCGCGTTCGGGCGAGATTCATGTTGTGGATGAAGTGGGCCGCGAGCGCGAGCGTTACAAGATTCCCTATGGTGCTTCGATTACCGTCGAGGACAATGGAGCTGTCGAGCCCGGCCAGATTGTGGCCAATTGGGATCCCCACACCCACCCGGTGATTACCGAGGTGGCCGGTAAGGTCATTTTTAGCGATTTTGCCGAAGGCGTGACGGTCAATCGTCAGGTGGACGAGGTGACGGGGCTCTCCTCGTTGGTGGTCTCCGATCCCAAGCAGCGTGGCTCGGCGGGCAAAGACTTGCGCCCCATGGTGAAGTTGGTGGATGAGCAGGGCGAAGACCTCTGTTTGGCGGGAACGGATATTCCCGCGCACTACTATCTGCCGGCAGGCGCGATCGTCACCGTCGAGGATAGCGCGGATATCACGGTGGGTGACGTCATCGCCCGAATCCCGCAGGAGTCGTCCAAGACCCGCGACATCACCGGCGGTCTGCCCCGCGTGGCCGATCTGTTCGAAGCACGTAAACCGAAGGATCCGGCCATACTTGCCGAAACCACGGGTACAGTTAGCTTTGGTAAAGACACCAAGGGTAAGCAGCGTCTCGTGATCACCGGGCCGGAGGGCGAGAACTACGAGGAATTGATTCCCAAATGGCGCCATATCAACGTGTTCGAGGGTGAGCATGTGGAGAAGGGCGAAGTGGTTGTCGATGGCGAACTCGCTCCACACGATATTCTTCGTCTCCTGGGTGTCACCGAATTGGCGGCTTATCTGGTGAAAGAGATCCAGGACGTCTATCGACTCCAGGGCGTCACCATCAACGACAAGCACATCGAGGTGATCATTCGTCAGATGTTGCGTAAGGTGGAAGTCCAGATACCTGGTGATACCAAGTTCCTCAAGGGTGAGCAGGTGGATCGCGCCCGGGTATTGGAAGAGAACGAGCGGGTAGAGGCTGAGGACAAGATGCAGGCCACCTACCAACCGTTGCTGTTGGGTATTACGAAAGCCTCCCTGGCAACCGAATCCTTTATCTCCGCCGCTTCGTTCCAGGAGACCACCCGCGTACTGACCGAAGCTGCGGTGCGTGGCACCCGCGACGATCTGCGTGGCTTGAAGGAAAATGTCATCGTTGGTCGCTTGATTCCGGCGGGAACGAGCCTCGCCTATCACAGCGAACGACGTCGCAAACGGCACATGGGTGAAGAGGAGCTGGAGGCTGGAATGGCTCCCGGCGATGTTGAAGAGGCGCTCAAAGAGGCCCTCAGCGCGTCGGACAGTGAGAGCGAAAGCGCCGAGGCGTAATCTCGCCCGATCGACCAAGCCCGTCGACCTGAGGTCGGCGGGCTCTTTTTTTTGGTAATTCCCCGGCCGGGCTGAGTTTTTTTGCCTCTCAGGGCCGTGTTGGGTTGACACCTCGGTGGGGGGTGAATAAAATTCCGCTTCTTTCGACAGGCCGTGCAGGTGCGGCCTGTCGTTTGTTTGTACGGCATGGTCAAGGCAGGAGTTCAGGTATACATGGCAACCATTAACCAGTTGGTGCGCAAACCTCGCAAACGTCAGGTTGCGAAGAGTAACGTCCCCGCTTTGGAGAAATCTCCCCAGAAGCGAGGCGTCTGCACCCGTGTATACACCACGACGCCAAAAAAGCCGAACTCTGCGCTACGTAAGGTGGCTCGTGTCCGCTTGACCAACGGTTATGAAGTATCAACCTACATTGGTGGTGAAGGCCACAATCTTCAGGAGCACTCGGTGGTGTTGATCCGCGGCGGCCGTGTCAAAGACCTGCCCGGTGTTCGCTACCACACGGTGCGCGGCAGCCTGGATACCTCCGGTGTCGACGGGCGCCGTCAGGGTCGTTCGAAGTATGGCGCCAAGCGTCCTAAAGGTTGATCTAACAGGATTTTTTCAGAGTAGGGTCCATGTCCAGAAGAAGAGTAACTGAGCCACGTCAAGTGCTCCTCGATCCCAAGTTTGGCAGCGAAATGCTGGCCAAATTCGTCAACATGGTGATGGTGAGCGGTAAGAAATCGGTGGCTGAAAAAATCGTCTACGGTGCCCTGGACCGCGTCACGGAAAAAGGTGCCAGTGATCCGCTGGAGGCACTGGAAAAGGCGCTGGATAATGTACGCCCGCTGGTCGAAGTGAAGAGCCGCCGTGTGGGCGGTGCCACCTACCAGGTGCCCGTCGAGGTTCGTCCACGCCGCCGCAACGCGCTGGCGATGCGTTGGATGATCGATGCTGCTCGCCACCGGGGCGAGAAAACCATGGCGCTGCGTCTGGCTGGTGAAATCATGGATGCTGTTGAGAGCCGCGGCAACGCCGTGAAGAAGCGCGAAGACATGCACCGTATGGCCGAGGCCAACAAAGCGTTCTCGCATTACCGTTGGTAAAGGACTGAAGGTCGTGGCCCGCAAAACTCCCATCGAGCGCTATCGCAATATCGGCATCATGGCTCACATCGATGCTGGTAAAACGACGACTACCGAGCGCGTTCTGTTCTATACTGGAATCTCGCACAAGATCGGCGAGGTGCATGACGGTGCGGCCACAATGGATTGGATGGAGCAGGAGCAGGAGCGCGGGATCACCATCACCTCCGCCGCCACCACTGCCTACTGGAGCGGTATGGAGCAGCAGTATCCCGAGCATCGCGTCAACATCATCGATACCCCGGGACACATGGACTTCACCATTGAGGTGGAACGTTCGCTGCGTGTGCTGGACGGTGCCTGCGCGGTGTTCTGCGCGGTGGGCGGTGTCGAGCCCCAATCCGAGACCGTATGGCGCCAGGGTAATAAATACGGTGTGCCACGCATGGCGTTCGTCAACAAGATGGACCGCGCCGGCGCCGACTTCCTGCGTGTCGTCGATCAGATCAAAGAGCGTCTGGGTGCCAATCCGGTACCAGTTCAGCTGCCCATTGGTGCTGAGGACAAGTTCGAAGGTGTCGTTGATCTCATCAAGATGAAAGGCATCTATTGGGACGAATCCAATATGGGTGCCACCTTCGAAGAGCGTGACATCCCAGCGGATTTACAAGATCAGGCAGCGGAGTACCGCGAGCAGATGGTCGAAGCGGCGGCTGAGGCCAACGAAGAGCTGATGGAGAAGTACCTGGAAGAGGGCGAGCTCTCCACCGAAGAGATTAAGCAGGGTCTGCGTCTGCGTACGTTGGCCAACGAGATCGTTCCCTCCCTATGCGGAAGCGCGTTTAAGAACAAAGGTGTCCAGGCGATGTTGGACGCCATTATCGGCTATATGCCTTCGCCTATTGATGTACCGGCTATCACCGGCATCAATGAAGACGAGAGTGAGGGTGTGCGTGAATCCAATGATGATGCGTCATTTGCATCATTGGCGTTCAAGATTGCGACCGATCCTTTCGTCGGTACGCTGACCTTCTTTCGCGTCTACTCGGGCGTCATCAAATCGGGCGATACGGTCTACAACCCGGTCAAGGGCAAGAAAGAGCGCGTCGGTCGTGTTCTGCAGATGCACTCCAATAGTCGAGAAGAGATCAAAGAGGTACGCGCAGGTGATATCGCGGCCGCCGTGGGTCTCAAGGATGTTACTACGGGTGACACGCTGTGCGCCCAGGACGATGTAATCACCCTGGAGCGTATGGAATTCCCCGAGCCGGTTATAGCGGTTGCCGTTGAGCCCAAGACCAAGAGTGATCAGGAGAAGATGGGTATCGCCCTGTCTAAGCTAGCGCAGGAAGATCCCTCATTCCGAGTACGTACCGACGAAGAGTCCGGCCAAACCATCATCGCCGGCATGGGTGAGCTGCACCTGGAGATCATCGTCGATCGCATGAAGCGTGAGTTCAAGGTGGAAGCCAACGTGGGTGCTCCGCAGGTGGCCTATCGTGAAACCATACGCAAGGCACTCGAGCAGGAAGGCAAGTTTGTGCGCCAGTCCGGTGGTCGCGGTCAGTACGGTCACGTCTGGCTCAGAATCGAACCGCAAGAACCAGGCGCGGGCTACGAATTCGAAAACAAGATCGTGGGTGGCGTCATACCGCGCGAGTACATCCCTTCGGTGGACAAGGGTGTTCGGGAGCAGATGGAGAACGGTGTCACCGCAGGTTTTCCGGTGGTCGATGTCAAAGTCACGCTCTACGACGGCTCCTACCACGAAGTGGACTCCAACGAAATGGCGTTCAAGATCGCCGGTTCCATGTGTTTCAAAGAGGGTGCGCAGAAGGCCAGCCCCGTACTGCTGGAGCCCATCATGAAGGTGGAAGTGGTGACGCCTGAAGAGTACATGGGTGACGTGATGGGCGACCTCAACCGTCGTCGCGGCATCGTTGCGGGCATGGATGAATCCCCGGCCGGTAAAATCATTCGTGCCGACGTTCCGCTCGCCGAGATGTTCGGTTATGCGACCGATCTGCGTTCCGCGACGCAGGGCCGTGCCACCTACACCATGGAATTCAACAAGTATTCGGAAGCGCCTTCGAGTGTAGCCGAGGCCGTTATCAAGAAAGCGTCATAAGACAGGTTAAAGATCAAGAGAAGAGGTTACTGCCGTGTCCAAGGAAAAATTCGAACGTACAAAGCCGCATGTGAATGTGGGAACGATAGGTCACGTGGACCATGGTAAGACGACGCTGACGGCGGCGATCACGAAGGTGATGTCGGAGACGCACGGCGGCGAGGTGAAGGCGTTTGATCAGATTGATAATGCGCCGGAAGAGCGAGAGCGTGGCATCACGATAGCCACGGCGCACGTGGAGTATGAATCGACCCAGCGTCACTACGCGCACGTCGACTGCCCCGGCCACGCCGACTATGTAAAGAACATGATCACCGGTGCGGCGCAGATGGACGGCGCGATCCTGGTCTGCTCGGCCGCCGACGGTCCGATGCCCCAGACCCGCGAGCACATTCTGCTGGCGCGTCAGGTAGGCGTTCCTTATATCGTCGTTTTTTTGAACAAAGCTGACATGGTCGACGACGAAGAGCTGCTGGAACTGGTGGAGATGGAAGTGCGTGATCTGCTGTCCAGCTACGACTTCCCGGGCGACGACACCCCGATTATCACCGGCTCCGCGCTGAAAGCGCTGGAAGGTGACGCCAGCGAGATTGGCGCACAGGCGATCGTCAAGCTGGTCGAAGCGATGGATGAGTACATTCCCGAGCCGACCCGCGATATTGATCAGCCGTTCCTGATGCCGATCGAAGATGTGTTCTCCATCTCCGGTCGTGGCACCGTGGTGACGGGGCGTGTGGAGCGCGGCATCGTCAAAGTGGGCGAAGAGGTGGAGATTGTCGGGATCAAAGAGACCACCAAGACCACGGTGACGGGTGTGGAGATGTTCCGCAAGCTGCTCGACCAGGGTCAGGCCGGTGACAACGTGGGTGTGCTGCTGCGCGGCACCAAGCGTGACGAAGTGGAGCGTGGTCAGGTGTTGTGCCAGCCGGGCACGATCACCCCGCACACCAAGTTTGAGGCGGAGGTGTACATATTGTCGAAAGACGAAGGTGGCCGCCACACGCCGTTTTTCAACGGTTATCGTCCGCAGTTTTACTTCCGCACGACGGACGTGACGGGGGCATGCGATCTGCCCGAGGGTGTGGAGATGGTGATGCCGGGCGACAACGTGAAGATGGTGGTGTCGCTGATTGCGCCGATTGCGATGGAAGAGGGATTGCGGTTTGCGATCCGCGAAGGTGGCCGAACGGTCGGCGCCGGTGTCGTCGCTAAGATTTTTGAGTAATCGAGATGACAACTGGTCAGAAAATTCGTATTCGCCTAAAGGCTTTTGATCATCGTCTGATCGATCAGTCGGCTCGCGAGATTGTCGAGACGGCCAAGCGTACCGGTGCCACGGTACTTGGCCCGATCCCGTTGCCGACGAAGAAAGAGCGTTTTACCGTGCTGATCTCACCGCATGTCAATAAGGATGCGCGCGATCAGTACGAGATTCGCACCCACAGGCGGTTGATGGATATTGTCGATCCTACCGACAAGACGATCGATGCGTTGATGAAGCTCGATCTTGCCGCGGGTGTTGATGTTCAGATCAAACTGAACTGATTAATTAATTGGGTTCCGGTGGGTCGGTACCGCCCGGTGCCGGCGAGATCGGGGCAAGTCTGGCGACAGCCGCACGATAGGTGCTGTCGTACCAATGAGGTTACAGAACAATGGCGATTGGTGTAATCGGTCGTAAGCGTGGCATGACGCGCGTATTTACCGAGGACGGTGTATCGGTCCCTGTAACGGTGATCGAGGTTGAGCCGAACCGCATCTCTCAGGTGAAATCCGTGGAGTCCGATGGTTATCGGGCGGTGCAGGTGACTATCGGTTCGCGGCGTCCCTCTCGGGTGACCAAGTCGATGGCGGGTCACTATGCGAAAGCGGGCGTGGATGCCGGTAACGCGCTGATGGAATTTCGCCTAGCCGATAGCGAGGGCGAAGAGCTGGAGAACGGCGGTGAAATCAAAGCCGACGTTTTTGAGGCTGGACAGAAAGTGGACGTAATCGGTACCAGCATCGGTAAGGGGTATGCGGGTGTCGTTAAGCGCCACAATTTCCGTATCCAGGATGCCACTCATGGTAACTCGCTGTCGCACCGCGCTCCGGGTTCCATCGGTCAGTGCCAGACTCCGGGCCGTGTTTTCAAAGGCAAGAAGATGGCGGGACACATGGGTAATGTGCGACGTACGGTCCAGAACTTGGAAGTGGTTCGCGTCGATACCGATCGCAACCTGCTCTTGATTAAGGGTGCCGTGCCAGGTGCCAAGGGCGGCGACGTCATTGTGCGTCCCTCGGTGAAAGGCTAAGGGGTAAGCGATGGAATTGAATCTACTTGCTACTGGTGGAAACGAGGCCGGTGCGATCACTGTCTCCGACGCAGTTTTTGACAACGCGTTCAATGAAAGCTTGGTGCACCAAGTGGTGACTGCCTATTTGGCAGGTGGTCGCCAGGGGACTGCAGCGCAAAAAACGCGTTCCGATGTCGCCGGTGGTGGAGCAAAACCTTGGCGTCAGAAAGGCACCGGTCGCGCGCGCGCCGGTACGATTCGTAGCCCGCTATGGCGTGAAGGCGGTGTCACCTTTGCGGCACGCCCGCGCAGCTATGAACAGAAGGTTAACCGTAAGATGTATCGCGGTGCCCTGCGCGCCATTCTCTCTGAACTGGTTCGTCAGGAGCGCTTGGTGGTGGTTGAGGCGTTCGTTGTCGAAGAGCCGAAGACCAAACTGCTGGTCGCGAAGCTGAAAGAACTTGGACTGGATGGCAGCGCACTGGTTGTCGCCGATGAGCTTGATGAAAAACTCTACTTCGCTGCGCGTAATCTGGCGGGAGTGGATGTGCGGGATGTCGCTACCGTGGATCCCGTTAGCTTAGTCGCCTTCGATAAGGTGGTAATGAGCGTCAACGCCATTAAACAGATCGAGGAGCAGTTGGCATGAGTGACGAACGGTTATTGAAAGTATTGTTGTCACCCATCATTACTGAGAAGAGCGCCGGTTTGGCTGATGCCAATCGTCAGTTCACCTTCAAAGTATTGCCTGATGCTTCCAAGCCTGAGATCAAGGCAGCTGTCGAGAAAATGTTTGAAGTGGAAGTATCGAACGTCCAGGTGACGAACATGAAGGGTAAGCAGAAGCGTTTCGGGGCCATCCATGGTCGTCGCAGCGTCTGGAAAAAGGCCTACGTGACCCTCAAGCCTGGTCACGATATCGATTTCATGGGACAGGGTTAGCAGACGATGCCAGTTGTTAAAGCAAAACCAACGTCTCCGGGCCGCCGCTTTGTGGTTAAAGTGGTTGAGCCTTCCTTGCACAAGGGTAAGCCGCACGAGGCGCTCGTCGCCAAAAAGGCAAAGACCGGAGGACGCAACAACAAGGGTCGCATTACCACACGTCATCGTGGTGGTGGTCACAAGCAGCGCTATCGCGTCATCGATTTCAAGCGCGACAAGGACAACATTCCGGGTCGTGTGGAGCGTTTGGAGTACGACCCGAATCGTAGCGCGCATATCGCCTTGGTGCTCTATGCCGATGGTGAGCGTCGCTACATCGTGGCGCCGAAAAACGTCAAAGCAGGTAGCGAAATCGTATCCGGCTCCGACTCGCCTATTAAGCCGGGCAACTGCCTGTCGCTGCGCAATATTCCCGTGGGTACTCTGGTGCACTGCGTGGAGATGAAGCCGGGCAAAGGTGCGCAGATTGCACGCAGCGCCGGTACGTCGGTGCAGTTGGTGGCTCGTGAAGGTCAGTGCGCCACCCTACGCTTGCGTTCCGGTGAGATGCGTAAGGTTCACACGGAGTGCAAAGCGACAGTGGGCGAGGTGAGCAACTCCGAGCACAACCTGCGCTCATTGGGCAAAGCCGGTGCGAAGCGTTGGCGCGGCGAGCGCCCGACGGTGCGCGGTGTCGCCATGAACCCGGTTGATCACCCACATGGTGGTGGTGAAGGTCGTACCGCCGGAGGACGTCATCCCGTGACGCCTTGGGGTGTCCCAACCAAGGGTTACAAAACGCGTAAGAACAAGCGGACAGATCATCTGATCGTTCGTCGTCGCAACAAGAAGTAACGGATAGAGGTCTAGACAGTGCCACGCTCAATTCGAAAAGGTCCGTTTATTGATCTCCACTTGGTCAAGAAAGTGGAAGAGGCAAGAGAGACCAACAGCAAGCGCCCGATCAAGACCTGGTCGCGTCGCTCCATGGTGTTGCCGGATATGGTGGGTCTTACCATCGCGGTTCACAACGGTCGTCAGCACGTACCGGTATTAGTGAGCGAGAACATGGTGGAGCACAAATTGGGTGAATTCGCGCCGACAAGGACCTATCGGGGTCATGCGGCTGACAAGAAAGCCAAGCGCTAAGCGGGCATACGGAGAAGAGTGATGGAAGTTGCAGCGAAACTTCGATTTGCACGATTGTCCGCCCAGAAGGGGCGTTTGGTGGCCGACCAGATTCGCGGGTTACCAGTGGAACGTGCGTTAAACTTTTTACAGTTCAGCCCCAAGAAGGCCGCGCACATCATGCGCAAAGTGTTGGAGTCGGCGATTGCGAATGCCGAACACAACGAGGGTGCGGATATCGATGAGCTGAAGGTGTCCCAAGTCATGGTTGACGAAGGTCCTACCTACAAGCGCATCCAGGCGCGCGCCAAAGGGCGGGCGAATCGAATTCTGAAACGGACCAGTCACATTACCGTGACGGTCGCGGACAAGTAAGAAGAGAGGCCGTAATGGGTCAGAAGGTACATCCAACAGGCATACGTCTGGGAATCGTTAAGGATTGGACATCCAAGTGGTACGTGGACTCCAAATACTACGCCGATCATCTGAACATGGACCTGGAAGTTCGCGATTTCCTGAAAAAGAAACTCGCCCAGGCGTCGGTGAGCTGCATCCAGATCGATCGCCCGGCTAACACTGCCCACATCACCATCCATACCGCACGTCCCGGTGTGGTGATCGGCAAGAAGGGTGAAGATATTGAAGCGTTGCGTAAAGAGGTTTCGCAGCGCATGGGAATTCCCGTCACTATCAGCATCGAAGAGATTCGCAAACCTGAGCTGGATGCCCAGTTGGTTGCCGAAAGCGTTGCTCAGCAGTTGGAGCGCCGTATCATGTTCCGCCGCGCCATGAAGCGTGCCGTGACCAACTCCATGCGTCTCGGTGCCCAGGGCATCAAGATCAACGTGGCGGGTCGATTGAACGGTGCGGAGATCGCACGCAGTGAATGGTATCGCGAAGGCCGTGTACCGCTACATACTCTTCGTGCCGATATCGACTATGGATTCGCCGAAGCAAACACCACGTACGGTGTGATCGGGGTCAAGGTGTGGATCTTCAAGGGCGAAGTCTTCGGTGCGGAAGAGCAGTCTGCCGAAGCGGCTGAGAAGTCGGCGGCGAGCTAAGGAGTTATCGGAATCATGCTTCAGCCCAAAAGAACCAAATTCCGCAAACAGCAGAAAGGCCGCAATCGCGGTCTGGCACAGGTTTCCAATAAGGTCAGCTTTGGCCAGTATGGAATCAAGGCCACTTCGCGTGGTCGTATTACCGCACGCCAGATCGAGGCTGCACGCCGTGCCATTACGCGTCACGTGAAACGTGGCGGTAAATTGTGGATTCGCATTTTTCCTGATGTGCCTATCACCAAGAAACCGGTTGAGGTGCGTATGGGCAAGGGTAAGGGTAACGTGGAGTATTGGATCGCTCAGATTCAGCCCGGCCGCATGCTCTATGAGATTGAAGGGGTGACGGAAGAGGTGGCACGCGAGGCGTTTCGTCGTGCAGCCGCCAAGTTGCCGGTGCAAGTGTCTTTTGTTTCCCGGACGGTAATCTAATGAAAGCCAGCGAACTGCGAGAGAAGACAACTGAAGAGTTGCACACCGAACTAGAAGGTTTGTTGCGTGAACAGTTTAACCTGCGCATGCAGCGGGGCTCAGGGCAGCAGCCGCGGCCTCATCTGTTTTCCCGTGTGCGCAAGGATATTGCCCGTGTCCAGACGGTGCTGAATGAGAAGGCAGGAAACGCATCATGAGTGAAGCCCAAAAGGTTGCTCGCACCCTGACCGGGCGCGTTGTTAGTAACAAGATGGACAAGACCATTACAGTGTTGGTGGAGCGTCGTGAAAAGCATCCGCTCTACGGTAAGTACATTCGTCGATCCACCAAACTGCATGCGCATGATGCGAACAATGAGTGCGGTGAAGGTGATGTGGTGTCTATCGAACAGACCCGACCCATCTCCAAGTCCAAGTCTTGGCGATTGGTGCAGGTCATCGAAAAGGCGCGTTAATAGAAATTTTGTGGTGAAGAGCGAAGCATCGCTTTTCACGCGGTACTGGTTAAAGAAAGCGATCGGAACACAGCCATGATACAGATGCAGACCAGACTGGAGGTTGCGGACAACAGCGGCGCCCGCAGACTACAGTGCATCAAGGTGCTCGGGGGCTCGAAGCGCCGGTACGCCGGCGTCGGTGACATCATCAAGGTCACCATCAAAGAGGCGAACCCACGCGGTAAGGTTAAAAAAGGCGAAATCTACAACGCCGTGGTCGTCCGTACCCGCAAGGGTGTGCGACGCCCCGATGGTTCGGTGATTCACTTTGACACCAACGCGGCCGTTTTGCTGAACAATCAGCTACAGCCCATTGGAACTCGTATCTTTGGCCCGGTTACGCGTGAGCTGCGTTCCGAACGTTTCATGAAGATCATCTCGCTGGCCCCCGAAGTGCTATAGGGTGGAGTGATAGCAATGCGCAAGATTAAGAAAGGTGACGAGGTCATCGTCATCACCGGAAAAGACAAGGGTAAGCGTGGCTCCGTTCTACGAGTCTTTGACGACAACCGAGTCTTGGTGGAAGGCATCAACATTATTAAGAAGCATGTGCGCCCTAATCCCAATTTAGGTGAAAGCGGCGGTATCGTTGAGAAAGAGGCACCCATGCAGATTTCGAATATGGCGATCTTTAATCCGCAGACCAACAGCGCGGATCGCATAGGGTTTCGTACCCTGGAAGATGATCGCAAGGTGCGCGTCTTTAAGTCGACTGATGAAGTTGTCGACGTTTGATATTTGACGGATAGCGAACAATGTCAAGATTACAACAACAGTATCGTGAGACGGTCGTCCCGCAGCTCATGGGGCGGTTCGGTTACGGCAGCATCATGCAGGTACCGAAAATTGCAAAAATCACGGTCAACATGGGTGTCGGTGAGGCGATCGGCGATAAGAAAATGATCGATCACGCCGTGGGTGATATGACCAAGATCACCGGCCAGAAGCCGATCGTCACCAGGGCGCGTAAATCGGTGGCGGGTTTCAAGGTCCGCGAAGGTTGGCCCATCGGCTGCAAAGTGACTCTGCGCCGCGAGCGCATGTATGAGTTTCTGGACCGTCTGATCTCAGTGGCTATTCCGCGTATTCGCGATTTCCGTGGCCTCGATGCCAGGGCGTTTGATGGGCGTGGCAACTATAGCTTGGGTGTAAAAGAGCAGATCATTTTTCCCGAGATCGACTACGATAAAATCGATGAATTACGCGGCCTCGATATCGCGATTACCACTACCGCCCGGACGGACGAGGAGGGTCGTGCCCTGCTCGAAGCGTTCCGCTTCCCGTTCAAGAACTGAGGGCTAACGAATTATGGCAAAGAAGTCGGTGATTGCGCGCGAGAAAAAACGCGCTCGTACCGTACAGAAGTACGCCGCAAAGCGTGCTGCATTGAAAGCGGTTATTAAGAATCCCACCGCTAGCGATGAAGAGCGTATGAATGCAGTTGATCAACTTCAAAAGATGCCTCGCGACGCGAGCCCGGCGCGGCAAGTGCGTCGTTGCCGTATCACGGGCCGTCCCAAAGGCCATTACCGTAAGTTCGGTCTGGGACGCAATAAACTGCGCGAAGCGGCCATGCGTGGCGACATCCCCGGTTTGGTCAAGGCCAGCTGGTAAGTAGAGACGGAGCATACCAACACCATGAGCATGACAGATCCCATCGCCGATTTCCTGACCCGCATTCGTAACGGGCAGGCGGCCGGAAAAGCTGAGGTGGTTGCACCCGCTTCCAAACTCAAGGCATCGATCGCCAAGGTGCTGCGTGAAGAGGATTATATCGCTGATTTCAGTGAAGCGGAAGTTGATGGCAAGCCGACGATCAACGTGAACCTCAAGTACTATCAGGGGCGTCCGGTTATCGATCGTCTGGAGCGGGTCAGTCGTCCGGGATTACGTCGCTACTCAGGCAAGGGGGAACTGCCCAAGGTTTTGGGTGGCTTGGGTGTTGCCATTGTTTCCACGCCAAAAGGGGTGATGACTGATCGCGCTGCTCGCAAAATTGGCGAAGGTGGCGAGATCCTCTGCTACGTATCCTGATAGGTGAATTCAGATGTCTCGAGTAGCGAAAAATCCTATTGAACTGCCCTCCGGCGTGGAGGTGAAGATCGATGGTGATCATATTCAGGTTAAAGGGTCCAAGGGCGAGTTGCGCCAGGCGATCTCTCAGAAGATCGCGGTGAGCAACGAGAACAACGTGCTCAGCTTTGCACCCAAAAATGAAGCGAGCAACGATTGGGCGATGGCGGGAACCACCCGCGCTTTGGTGAACAACATGGTGGTTGGTGTCAGCCAGGGTTTCGAGAAAAAGTTGCAGCTGATCGGCGTAGGTTATCGCGCGCAGGCCAAAGGCAAAGTGCTGGATCTTACGCTGGGCTTTTCGCACCCGGTCAACTATCAGGTACCGGAAGGTATCACGATCGAAACCCCAAGCCAGACCGAGATCGTGGTCAAGGGTATCGATAAACAGAAGGTCGGCCAGGTGGCCGCAGAGATTCGGGCCTATCGCCCACCGGAGCCCTACAAGGGCAAAGGTGTGCGTTATGTGGACGAGCATGTCGTCCGCAAAGAGGCCAAGAAGAAGTAATTAAGGGTAACGACCAATGGAAAAGAAGCTAGCTCGTTTGCGTCGCGCCCGGCGCGCCCGGTTCAAAATTCAGGAACTGGGTGGATATCGCCTCAGCGTGCATCGTACGCCGCAACATATCTATGCGCAGGTTTTTGCACCCAATGGCTCTGAGGTGATTGCTGCAGCCTCCACGGTGCAAAAGGATCTTAGTGGCGGGTTGAAGAACACGAGCAATTGTGAGGCCGCTGCGGTGGTTGGAAAGGCGATTGCCGAACGCGCCAAAGAGAAAGGCGTCACCCAGGTGTCGTTCGATCGCTCTGGTTTTAAATATCACGGGCGGGTCAAGGCGCTGGCGGAAGCGGCGCGCGAAAACGGTCTCGAGTTTTAAGGGTTAAGTTATGTCGAATGCAAATATTCAACCCAATGGTGACGGCCTGCGCGAAAAGCTGGTAACGGTCAACCGAGTGGCAAAAGTGGTCAAGGGTGGCCGCATCTTTGGTTTCTCGGCGCTAACGGTGGTGGGCGACGGCGAAGGGCGTGTCGGATTCGGTCAGGGGAAAGCCCGCGAAGTGCCGGTCGCGATCCAGAAGGCGATGGAAAAAGCGCGTAAGAATATGCGTTCTGTTCGCCTCAACGGTACGACGCTGCAGTATGACATGATGGCGAATCATGGCGCTGCCAAGGTGTTCATGAAACCTGCCTCCAAGGGTACCGGTATTATCGCTGGCGGCCCGATGCGCGCTGTTTTTGAAGTGCTCGGTGTTACCGATGTTCTCGCCAAGTGTGTGGGTTCTCGCAATCCCATCAACATGGTTCGTGCGACGATCAAGGGGCTCACGGAGATGACCGACGCCGAGCAAGTCGCCGCGAAGCGTGGCAAGACCGTCGAAGAGATATTGGACTAAGCCATGGCTAAGACGAGTAAAGTGAAAGTGACGCTGGTACGCAGCAAGAACGGACGCCTCGCCGCTCATAAGGCTTGCGTAACGGGTCTTGGCCTGCGTCGTATGCACCAGACCGTCGAGGTGGAAGATACGCCTTGCACTCGTGGCATGATCAACAAGATCTCCTACATGCTGAAAGTCGAGGAGGCCTAAGATGCGACTCAATACACTCAGGCCCGCAGAAGGCAGCAAACGTGACGCCAAGCGCGTCGGGCGCGGTATAGGATCCGGTCTAGGCAAGACCGGTGGTCGCGGTCACAAGGGTCAGAAGTCTCGTTCCGGTGGTTTTCACAAGACCGGTTTCGAGGGTGGCCAGATGCCATTGCAGCGTCGACTGCCCAAGGTGGGTTTCAATTCGCGCATCGCCCGTTTTGTCGCCGAGGTGCGCCTCAACGAGCTGGCTAAGGTCGATGCCGATGTGGTGGATCTGCTGGCGCTCAAGAATGCGGGTATCGTCGGCCATCACGTCAAACGCGCCAAAGTGATGCTTTCGGGTAAGTTGGAGAAGGCGGTGACCGTGAAAGGTCTGGGTGTCACCAAGGGTGCCCGCGCCGCCATCGAAGCCGCAGGCGGGAAGATAGAGGACTAAGGTTCCGTGGCCAACCAGAAACCCAAACTCACCGGTGGTCTTTCTGACCTCGGTAAGCTAACCGAACTCAAGCAGCGCCTGCTGTTTGTGTTGGGTGCGCTGTTTGTGTTTCGTATCGGGACCTTTATCCCGGTGCCGGGAATAGATCCGGTGGTGCTTGCCGATCTGTTCGAGCAGCAGCGCGGCACCATCATCGACATGTTCAACATGTTTTCGGGTGGTGCGTTGGAGCGGCTGAGTATCTTTGCGTTGGGTGTGATGCCCTACATCTCGGCATCCATCATCATGCAGTTGATGACGGTCGTCGTTCCGACGCTGGAACAGTTGAAAAAAGAGGGTGAAGCGGGTCGCCGCAAGATTACTCAGTACACCCGTTACGGCACGGTTGCCTTGGCGACCTTTCAGGCTATCGGTATTTCCGTTGCGCTCCAGAGCCAGACGGTGGGAAGCGCCCAGTTGGTAATCAATCCGGGTCTTGGATTCGTGTTTACTGCGGTAGTGACGCTGGTTACCGGTACGCTGTTTCTCATGTGGTTAGGCGAGCAGGTTACGGAACGTGGCATCGGCAACGGTATTTCGTTGATCATCTTTGCCGGGATCGTGGCGGGCCTGCCGTCGGCGATCGGTGGCACCTTGGAGTTAGGTCGTACCGGTGAGCTAAACGTACTGACCATCCTGGTGCTCTTCGCTTTGGCGCTGCTGGTAACCGCTTTCGTCGTATTCGTCGAGCGTGGCCAGCGCCGCGTGCCGGTGAATTATGCGAAACGCCAGCAGGGGCGCAAGATGTATCAGGGACAGAGCAGCCACTTGCCGTTGAAGCTCAACATGGCCGGTGTGATTCCGCCCATCTTCGCCTCCAGTATCATTCTTTTTCCGGCGACGCTGGGGGGGTGGTTCGGTAGCGCAGAAGGGATGGGGTGGTTGCGCGATATTACCGCGACGCTCTCACCCGGGCAGCCTTTGTATATCGCTTTTTACGCTTCGGCCATTATCTTCTTCTGCTTTTTCTACACCGCGTTGGTCTTCAACTCGAAAGACACTGCGGACAATTTGAAGAAGTCGGGTGCGTTCATTCCAGGTATTCGTCCAGGAGAGCAGACCGGAAGATATATCGATTCGGTAATGACGCGACTCACTTTTGCGGGCGCTATGTACATTACGGCGGTCTGCCTGTTACCGGAGTTTCTGATTCTGTACTGGAACGTACCGTTTTACTTCGGCGGCACATCGCTACTGATTATCGTGGTCGTTGTGATGGACTTCATGGTTCAGGTGCAGGCGCACATGATGTCGCACCAATATGACAGCCTGCTGAAGAAAGCCAACCTCAAGGGTCAAGGGCGACCTGGCGTGGTTCGCTAGTTGAGATTTGTTAGGAGACTGAGAAATGAAGGTTCGTGCTTCGGTCAAAAAGATGTGCCGCAACTGCAAGATCATTCGCCGTAAGGGTACGGTGCGAGTGATCTGCAAAGACGCTCGTCACAAGCAAAGGCAGGGTTAGTTGGCAACCGTTCTTCAGTTGGATAAACGGTTGAATAGAAGAGGTTTTATCGGTAAGCTTCCGAGTTTCCCGCGGGCGACCGTGTGAGAATGAATTTCAGGAGAAGCTTTGCATGGCTCGTATCGCAGGCATCAATATTCCGGTCCAGAAACACGCGGTGATCGCACTGACGTCGATCTATGGCATTGGCCGGTCCAGCGCGAAAGACATTTGCGTCGCGGCGGGCGTTAAGCCGGAAGCCAAAATCAAGGATCTCAGCGAAGATGAGGTCGAGAAGTTGCGCGCTGCAGTGACCAACCACACCGTAGAAGGCGACTTGCGCCGCGAAATCTCCATGAACATTAAGCGCTTGATGGATCTGGGCTGCTACCGTGGTTTGCGCCATCGTCGCGGTCTACCGTTGCGTGGCCAGCGCACCCGCACCAACGCGCGGACACGTAAGGGTCCTCGCAAGCCGATCCGTAAGTAGATCGAATTCAATCGTCGACTGATTAGTTAGGGCAACCGTAGATGGCAAAGCCAAGTACTCGCACCCGTAAAAAGGTCAAAAAGAACGTCGTTGACGGCATCGCGCACGTCCATGCCTCGTTCAATAACACCATCATCACCATCACAGATCGCCAGGGCAATGCACTCTCCTGGGCGAGCGCTGGCGGTTCCGGTTTTCGCGGTTCGCGTAAGAGCACCCCATTTGCTGCGCAGGTCGCTGCACAGCGTGCCGGCGAGGTGGCTCAAGAGTACGGTGTGAAGAATGTTGAAGTGCGTGTGAAAGGCCCGGGGCCGGGCCGCGAGTCTTCGGTACGCGCGCTAAATGCTATCGGAATGAAGGTTACCAATATTACCGACGTAACTCCGATTCCCCATAACGGTTGCCGTCCGCCCAAGCGGCGTCGCGTCTAACGCAGAGGCTGAATAGCAGTGGCGAAATATACAGGTTCCAAGTGTCGCTTATGCCGTCGTGAAGGCGATAAATTGTTTCTCAAAGGCGAGAAGTGCTATACCAGCAAGTGTCCGGTGGAAAGTCGCCCCTTTCCTCCCGGCCAGCATGGTCAGCGCCGTACCCGCCTGTCCGATTATGCGTTGCAGCTACGTGAGAAGCAGAAGCTGCGTCGCATCTACGGCATTCTCGAAAAACAGTTCCGTGGCTATTACAAAGAGGCAACGCGTCGCAGGGGCGACACGGGTGCTAACTTGCTGCAGCTGCTTGAAGCACGGCTGGATACCGTAGTACACTGCATGGGTTTCGCCGCATCGCGCAGCGAGGCTCGCCAATTGGTGCGCCACAACGGTATTACCGTCAATGATCAGAAGGTCAACATTCCCTCGTACCTGGTAAACCCCAGCGACGTGATCGCAGTACGCGAGAAGGGTAAAGAGCAGAGCCGGATCAAGGCGGCCCTCGAGTTGGCTGAACAGCGTGGTTTCGTAGATTGGATTGACGTGGACACCAAGAAGATGAGTGGTGTCTTCAAAGCAGTACCAGATCGTAGTGAGCTTCCGCCGGAGATCAACGAACACCTCGTTGTCGAGTTGTACTCCAAGTAAGGAACTGAAGGCTTATCGACTCAAGAGGACCTCAGATGGGCTCTGTTACCGAGTTTTTAAAACCGCGTCTCGTCGATGTTCAAACCGTCAACGAGCGCCGTGCAAAGATCACCCTGGAACCCATGGAGCGTGGTTTCGGCCACACCTTGGGCAATGCGCTACGTCGCATTCTGCTCTCCTCCATGCCGGGTTGCGCGGTCACCGATGTCGCAATCGATGGCGTACTCCACGAGTACACCACTATTGAAGGTGTGCAGGAGGATGTCATTGAAATCCTGCTCAACCTCAAGCAGCTGGCGATCAATATGCACGCCAGGGATGAAGCGACGCTCTCCCTGAGCAAAAAAGGGCCTGGTCAGGTAACGGCTGGCGATATCGAGTTGGACCACGATGTGGAGATTGTGAACCCCGATCTGGTGTTGGCGAATCTTACCAAAGATGGCGCGCTCAACATGCGCCTGACCATCCGTCGCGGTCGCGGCTACGAGCCGGCCAATACGCGCCAGCCCGCCGAGGGAGAGGATCGTCCTATCGGAAGCCTGCAGTTGGATGCCTCTTTCAGCCCGGTATGTCGCGTGGCCGACACGGTCGAGGCAGCCCGCGTGGAACAGCGCACCAACCTGGATAAACTGGTAATCGACCTGGAAACCAACGGTACGCTCGATCCGGAAGAGGCGATTCGCCGTGCGGCTACCATCCTTCAAGAGCAGCTCAGCGTCTTCGTTGAACTGCACGGTAAGGAAGAGTCGGCGCCGCAGCAGGAAGAGCCGCAGATCGATCCGGTGCTGCTGCGCCCGGTAGACGATCTGGAGCTGACCGTCAGGTCCGCCAACTGCCTCAAGGCGGAGAACATCTACTACATCGGCGACCTTATCCAGCGCACCGAGGTGGAATTGTTGAAAACACCGAACCTCGGCAAAAAGTCGCTGACCGAGATCAAAGATGTGCTGGCCTCCCGCGGTCTCTCCTTGGGGATGAAGCTGGAGAACTGGCCACCACCAGGCCTTCGGGACGAAGAGAAAGTATCCTGATAGCAGCCTGAATGGGGATAGTGAAGTGCGACCGGCCTTTTTGGGCCGGTTGCTGCGTAAAACGAAGTACTGGGAACTCAACCGATGCGTCATCGCGAATCTGGTAGAAAACTGAACCGCAACAGCGCCCATCGCAAGGCCATGTTCAAGAACATGACCGCCTCGTTGGTCGAGCACGAAATCATCAAAACGACCGTGCCGAAAGCGAAAGAGCTGCGTCGCGTTGCCGAACCCCTGATCACTCTGGCCAAGACGGATAGCGTTTCGCGTCGTCGCCAGGCTTTTGCCAAGTTGCGTGACCAAGCCGCCGTGGCCAAGCTTTTCGGCGAGTTGGGCCCGCGCTATCAGTCGCGACCCGGTGGTTACCTGCGCATTCTGAAATGCGGTTACCGCGCGGGGGATAACGCCCCCATGGCGTTGGTCGAGTTGGTGGATCGTCCCATCGTGGAAGAGGTAGACGACGATGAGGTCGATGCCGAGGCGTAATCCAACCTCGTTAGAGATCGATAAAAACCGGGCCTTGGAGCCCGGTTTTCTTTTGCCCCTCCGTTATTCCCCAGCAACAGCTCTTAGTCAATTTTCTTTGATTTTTCAGTAGGTAAGAAATGATTTTAGCTGTTTTGTCGGTCTGATCTCATTATCTATGGCTAGAATTTTACGCGGTGTCAGCCAATACTTTGGTGCTTAAGAACAATAAAACCACGTTTGGGGTGTGACTATGATTCTGTTATTTACAGATTTTGGATTAGCCGGCCCTTACCAAGGCCAGGTCAAAGCGGTGTTACATCGGCTGGCGCCCAGCCAAACAGTGGTGGATCTATTCGCAGATGCACCCTTTGGTAATGCCAAGGCCGGCGCCTACCTGGTATCGGCCTATTCGCGCGAGTTTCCCACGGGAAGCGTCTTTCTCTGTGTTGTCGACCCAGGCGTGGGGAGTGAGCGTCGAGCCGTCATCGTACGGGCTGACGAACGCTGGTTCGTAGGTCCGGACAACGGCATATTCCATGCAGTCGTCAGTCATGCGAGTACCTGCGATGCCTGGGAGATTACGTGGCGTCCGGAAAAACTCTCCTCCAGTTTCCATGGCCGTGATCTCTTTGCACCGATGGCCGCCGATTTGGCCCGCGGTCACTTTCCCGATGGTACGCAACCCATCGAACCGGAGGAGTTGCGCCATGAGTGGCCGGATGACCTCAACGAGGTGGTCTATGTGGATCACTTTGGAAACGCGATTACCGGTGTGCGTGCCGATTCAGTTTCCGATGGGGTCAGATTGCAGGTGGACGGCAAACAGCTCAGTTGGGCCAGCACGTTCAGCGAAGTCTCACCCGGGGAGGCATTTTGGTACGAAAACGCCAATAGCCTGGTGGAAATCGCCGTCAACCAGGGCAGCGCCTCAGCACAGCTTGGCTTGCAAGTGGGAAGCGCCATCAAATTGCTCGAGTAATCCCAAGCAACGATAAACCCCACCTATAGCACTATCGACGCATTCAAACCCGTTTATAAGCCGGGTTTTGTAAGCTTGCGTCTGTCCGTTAGTGAGGGGGAGTACGATGGCCGAGGATTTACCCGAGGCGGTACGTGAAATTCGTGTCAATCCTGTGGTGCCGGCTGAATCGGTGCTGATAGCCACCGCACGCGGTATGCGGCCGCGTAAAGCGGAAGCCGCACCGCAGCGGGATCGACGCGAGCATGTCGAGAGTTGCCCCTTCTGTCGTGGTAACGAACACCTCACACCGCCCACGATCTACTCGGTTCCGGAGCAAGGCGAGTGGGACGTACGTGTGGTGGAGAATCTCTTCCCGGTACTTGCCGAAAGCGATTCGGCATGCCGCGGTCTCAACTTCGGGTTGCAGCAGGCAATCGAAGGTTATGGGCGTCACGAAGTGATCATCGATCACCCCAACCATGGTGTCATGCTCCACGAAATGAGCGAAGCGCACTTAGCGACCCTGTTCGGTGTGTATCGCGATCGTATGCGAGTGCTCTACGAATCCAATCCGCGACTCAAGTACGTTCTTGCTTTCAAGAATTTTGGCCCGGCAGCAGGAGCGAGTATTCCGCATACCCACAGCCAACTCATCGCGACACCGGTTGTGCCACAAAACGTACACGACGAAGTAGAGAACAGTCATCGTTACTACCAGCGGCAGCACCACTGCATTTTCTGTGCGTTGATCGACGAAGCGTTAACGTTCGAGGCGACCATCTACGACCGTGAAAGTGGAGAAGTACACCGACGTATCGACGTGGGTCAGTATGTGGTGGAGAAGAGCGATCACTTCGTCGCGATAAAACCGTTTGCCAGCCGGTTCGAATGGGAGCTGCAAGTGTTGCCCTTACAACACCAAAGTGATTACACGCAAACTACCGATCAAGGACTCAACGAGCTGGCGCGTGTCGTGAAGCGCGCGATGGCGCGTCTCGACGCTGTGGTAGGCGGCGTGCAGTACAATTACTTTTTGCATTCCATTCCACAGGGTTCGGAATTCGACGATTGTCATTCAGCCTACCATTGGCATTTAGAGATATGTCCGCGTACTTCAATCCCAACCGGATTTGAATTGGGTTCAGGGTTGTTCGTCAGTACTATTTCGCCCGAGGAAGCGGCTAGCAAGCTTCGGGCTGTAGAGCTGGAGGGCTAATCCAAAACCGGTGGCGGCTGTTTGCGCTGATCGTGTTTATACGTAGTACCCAACCGCCAACACAACATCCTCGTAGCGCATACAGAGACTCGTTTTACGTTTGGTGATTCCGGTCACTGGATTCGTAAAAAGATAACTCACTTCTCCGCGCGCCTTTTCTTTCACGCTCTCGACGATCTCTCTGGCGAAGTAGCACCCTTCCGGATCTTGGAGATCCCACAAGTTTTTACCCACTAGATCGGGCCTGAATGCGTGGCACAGTACCGACGCATCCGTCGATTGACAGATCACATAGAGATCGCGATCGACAAACCCCCCTTCCATGTCGTTGAAGCGATTGATGGCGGACTCTTTACCGTAGGTGGTGATGGCTTGATAGGCGGATTGCAGGAGTTTTTCCGCATCAACGGCACTACCGTGGTAGACAACTTTCACTTCGTCCAGGTAGGCGTTGGCCTGTTCGTTCAGCGAGTCGGCGCGTCCGCGTATGCTGGTGGCGGCATCACTCACCGAATCGACAGAAGCCTGTGCGTTGGCCAGTACGACCGAGAGCCCGCTACTGACATCTTGGATGCTGTTGTTGACTTCCAGCATGTCGGAGACGGTGACATCCAGCGCGGTGCGAATCTCCGACAGGCGTGAATCGATCTCCTGCGTCGCATCGGAGGTGCGTTCGGAGAGTTTTTTTACTTCGTCCGCGACGACGGCGAATCCCCTGCCCGCTTCACCCGCGCGTGCCGCTTCGATGGAGGCATTCAACGCCAGCAATTTGGTTTGATCGGCGATACTTCGGATCACCTCTCCGAGGCCCGACACTCCCTGTACGTGTTCGGAAAGTTCGTTGACCTGTGTCTCTGCTTTCGAGGAGCGATTGCTCACCTCCTCCGCCGACCGCGACGACTCTCCCACTTGATCGACAATACTGAGCAGCGAAGCGTTACCCTCTTGCGCATCACTTGTGCGCGAGGTGGCTTGCTCCAGCATTTCGGCCGATACCCCGAGCTGTTCGAGCGATTGACGTACGCTGTCGGAAAACTCAACGGTCGTCTTTTCCAGGTTGCGGAAGGAGCTGTCCTTGCCGGCCTGAAGCAGCGAGAGTTGTTCGCGCAAGGTGTCCCGGCCTTTGAGGTAGCCCAGTAACTCAACCAGTGCTGAGGCGAGCTCCTGCGCCTCTCCCTGATACTGATCCGGCGAAATGGGTGTATCGATATGGCCTGCCGCCATGGCTTGGACCGCCCGCGTCAGTTCTGAAAGAGAACGGTCCGATGGCGATGCGCGCTCGCCGTCAAGAGAATCATCTGCCCGAGATTTAAACCAAGCCATGTGAATACCCCTTTTGTCCTCGGTCAAACAGTTTGAAATCAAACAATTGTGGTCATAATACACACAAAATCTGAGTTTTCTGCCATCCAATGGGAAAAACCGTACCTCGTCTTGGTTTAATCGGCCGAAGAAACCACTTTGTTAGGGGTGCGTTACCACGGCAGGGCGGGAGGTGTCGGGAGGAGTGTCGGTGCAGCGGTGGAAGGATTCCGCGTTAGGCTAGGCCGGGTTCGGTTCAGGGGTCAGCTGGCTTTGTTTTGATCGAGATAACCCAGGATCGGTTTCAAGAATTGCCCGGTATAGGAGTTCTCGCACTGGGCGACCGCTTCGGGTGTACCCGTTACCACGATCCGACCACCACCATCGCCTCCCTCCGGGCCGAGATCGACGATCCAGTCGGCGGTTTTGATGACATCGAGGTTGTGCTCGATGACCACAACGGTATTGCCGCGATCGCGCAGGCGATGGAGCACCGCCAACAGGTGCTCGATATCCTGAAAATGGAGGTCGGTGGTGGGTTCGTCGAGGATATAGAGCGTGCGGCCGGTATCGCGTTTGGAGAGCTCCTTGGCCAGTTTCACCCGCTGGGCTTCGCCGCCCGAGAGCGTGGTGGCGTTCTGTCCCAAATGGATGTAACTGAGACCCACATCGATCAATGTGGCCAATTTACGCTCGATGACCGGTATGGCGTTGAAGAATGCGTGGGCTTCTTCCACCGTCATCTCCAGCACTTCGTGGATGGTACGGCCCTTGTAGTGAATCTCCAGGGTCTCGCGGTTGTAGCGCTTGCCCTTGCAGATATCGCACGGCACATAGATATCGGGCAGAAAATGCATCTCCACTTTGATGACACCGTCGCCTTGGCACGCTTCGCAGCGACCGCCCTTGACGTTGAAGCTGAACCGTCCCGAGCCGTAGCCGCGTGAACGGGCCTCGTGGGTGCTGGCGAAGAGATCGCGAATCGGCGTGAAGAGACCGGTGTAGGTGGCGGGATTGGAGCGGGGTGTGCGACCGATGGGGCTCTGGTCGATATCCACGACTTTATCCAGCAGCTCCAGGCCTTCGATGGCCTCGAAGGGCGCGGGCTGAGGAAGCGAGGCCTTGTTCAGCGCCTTGGCGGCGTGGGCGTAGAGCGTATCGTTAATGAGCGTCGATTTGCCGGAGCCCGAAACCCCCGTTACGCAGGTGAAGAGGCCGACCGGGATCTGCACCTCGAGGTTTTTCAGATTGTTGCCGCTGGCGCCGCAGATGACGACCTGCTGTTGGGGTTGCGCGGGTGTGCGCATATCGGGAATCGCGATGGCACGACGCCCCGAGAGGTAGTGGCCTGTCAACGAGTTGGGGTGTGCGGCGATCTCATCCGGTTTCCCCTGGGCGACGATTTCGCCGCCGTGTATGCCTGCGCCGGGGCCGATATCCACCACGTGGTCCGCGGCGCGGATCGCCTCCCCGTCGTGTTCGACCACGATCACCGTATTACCCAGATCGCGCAGGTGGACCAGCGTGTCCAGGAGTCGCTGGTTATCGCGCTGGTGCAATCCGATGGAGGGTTCGTCCAGGATGTACATCACCCCCACCAGTCCGGCGCCGATCTGACTGGCGAGTCGGATACGTTGTGCTTCGCCGCCGGAGAGGGTGTCGGCACTGCGATCCAGCGTTAGATAGTCCAACCCGACGTTGACCAGAAAGCGCAAGCGTTCGCCGATCTCACGGACGATCTTGTTGGCGATCTCACCGCGCTGGCCGGGCAGGGCGAGCGCCGCGAAAAAATCCCGCGCGCTCCCCACGGGCAGTGCCGTGAGTTGCGGCAACGTCTTTTCGTCGATAATGACGTGTCGCGCCGCGGTGTTGAGCCGTGTACCTCCGCACGCCTGGCACGGTTTCACCGCCAGGTATTTGGCCAGCTCCTCGCGCACCATGCTCGATTCGGTCTCACGAAAGCGCCGCTCCAGATTGGGCAGGATGCCTTCGAAGGGATGGGTGCGAAGTACATGCCCGCCGCGATCGTTGATGTAGCGAAACTCGATGGGTTCGCCGTCGCTGCCGTGCAGTACCACATGGCGAGCACGTTTCGGTAGCGATTCGAAAGGCGCCTCCACATCGAAATCGTAGTGCTCGCCCAAGGCGTTGATCATGCTGAAGTAGTAGGCATTGCGACGGTCCCAGCCCCTCACGGCCCCGCCGGCGAGGCTGAGTTGCGGGTTGGCGACCACCCGCTCCTCGTCGAAAAACTGCCGCACACCGAGCCCGTCGCACTCCAGACAGGCGCCGCTGGGATTGTTGAACGAGAACAGCCGCGGCTCCAGGTCGGGGACGCTGTAACCGCACTCGGGGCAGGCGTAGCGGGCGGAGAAGAGTAGCTCCTCCTGGCTGGTGTCGTCGAGAAAGGCTACCCGTGCCAGGCCGTCGGAGAGCTGCGTGGCGGTCTCGAAGGATTCGGCCAGACGCAGGGCGATATCGCTGCGCACTTTCAGCCGGTCGACCACCGCCTCGATGGTGTGTTTGCGGTTGAGCTCCAGTTCGGGAACCTCGTCGAGCTCATAGACCGTGCTGTCTACCCGTGCCCGCACGAAGCCTTGGCGACGCAGGTCATCCAATACCTGCTGATGTTCGCCTTTACGCTCCCTGACCACCGGGCTGAGCAGCATCAGGCGGGTTCCCTCCTCGAAGGTGAGCGCTTGATCGACCATCTGGCTGATGGTCTGTGCCTCCAGGTCGATCCCGTGATCGGGGCAGCGCGGCGTTCCGACACGGGCGAAGAGCAGGCGCAGGTAGTCGTAGATTTCAGTGATGGTGCCGACGGTGGAGCGTGGATTGTGGGAGGTGGCCTTCTGTTCGATGGAGATGGCGGGCGAGAGGCCCTCGATGTGGTCCACATCGGGCTTTTCCATCATGGAGAGAAACTGGCGTGCGTAGGCGGAGAGCGACTCCACGTAGCGACGTTGACCCTCGGCGTAGATGGTATCGAAGGCGAGGGACGATTTTCCCGAGCCCGATAGCCCTGTGATCACGATCAGCTTATCCCGTGGCAGATCGAGATCGATGCTCTTCAGGTTGTGGGTGCGGGCGCCGCGAAGACGGATAATGTCCATAAAATCAGTGGGTTTTTCTGCAATTCAGGTTAACCTGCTACTATACGGCCTTTTCGCGACACCGACCAAAGACGATCAACTGTTGAACCCATCTCGTAGTGATTCCATGACGCGCGGCGAACAGCGCGCCGCCGGCTCCCTGGTGATCATTTTCGGCTTCCGCATGGCGGGGCTGTTCATGATCTTACCGGTGTTCGCGCTCTACGCCGGAGAGCTGGCACATGTCAGCCCCGCTTTAGTGGGTATCGCGATTGGCATCTACGGTCTCACTCAGGCCCTGTTCCAGATTCCCTTCGGGATGTTGTCGGACAGGCTGGGGCGCAAACCTATCATCCTCGGCGGTCTGATTCTCTTTGCGGTGGGAAGCGTGGTGGCGGCACTTGCCGACACGATTTACGGAGTGATCGCCGGTCGCGCACTACAGGGCGCAGGGGCTATTGCGGGGGCCTTGATGGCGCTGCTGGCCGATCTTACCCGGGACGAACATCGCACCAAGGCGATGACCTTCATGGGGATGAGTATCGGCGCGTCGTTCGCCCTGGCCATGGTGGCGGGACCGCTGATCAACAGTTGGGTGGGCGTGCCCGGCATCTTCTGGTTCACAGCGCTACTGGCGGTCGGGGGTGTGGTCGTGCTCTTTACGATAGTGCCCAACCCGCTGCGCAGTTCCGTGCACCGCGATACGGAGCCGGTGTGGGGGCAGTTTCGCTCCGTGCTACGCGATGGGCAGCTGTTGCGGCTCGATTTCGGAATCTTTGTTCTGCATCTATTGCTCACCGCCAGTTTCGTGGTGGTACCGGTGGCGCTTCAGGATCTGGCCGGGCTGGCAGTGGAGAACCACGGTTACCTCTACCTGGTGGTGTTGGGGCTCTCCGTGGTGGGCATGCTACCGATGATTATCGTGGCGGAGAAAAAGGGCCTGATGAAACCGGTTTTTCTCGCCGGGGTGTTGTTGATCGGGGTGGCGGAGTTAGTACTGTGGCAGTGGCACAGCAGTTTGATCTCCATCGCCCTTGCGTTGCTGCTCTTCTTTACGGCGTTCAATATTCTGGAGGCCTCGCTCCCGTCGCTCATTTCGCGCATGGTACGCCCCGATAGCAAGGGGACGGCCATGGGTGTCTACTCCAGCAGCCAGTTTCTCGGTGCCTTCGTCGGCGGAGCGGCCGGCGGTTGGCTGCATGGCCAGTATGGGATCGATGGTGTCTTTATCGCTGGGGCAGGGTTGGCCGCCGTATGGCTGTTGGTGGCTTCCGGCATGCGCCCGCCACGCAAACTGCGCAGCGTCCTGCTGCATGTGGGTGCGATCGAACCCGATCAGGCCAAGCTATTGGCGACGCGGCTGAGCGCGCTCGATGGTGTCGCCGAAGCGGTGGTGGTGCAAGACGAGGAGGTGGCCTACCTCAAGGTCGACAGTCGCCACTTCGATGAAGCGTCGCTGGATCGATTCGCCGCAGCGAAGGCGTGATATCATTCACCGTTTATCGATACCACCTAGTACAACCGTACGAGCGAGACGAAACCTTAGGGGAAGAGCATGGCACGAGGGGTGAACAAAGTTATTCTGATCGGCAACCTGGGCGTCGACCCAGAGGTTCGCTATATGCCCAGCGGTGGTGCTGTGGCGAACGTTCGCGTCGCGACGACCGATTCATGGAAGGATAAGCAGTCCGGCGAGCGCCAGGAGCAGACCGAATGGCACCAGGTGGTTTTCTTCGGCCGGCTCGCCGAGATCGCCGGCGAGTACCTGAAGAAGGGCTCCAAGGTCTATGTGGAGGGGCGGCTCCGCACCCGCAAGTGGCAGGACAAGAGCGGCAACGATCGCTACACCACCGAGATCGTCGCCAACGAGATGCAGATGCTCGACAGCCGCGGCGGTAGCGCCGGATTCGACGCCGATCGCGGAGGCGCTCCGGCAGCGTCCCACGCCGAACCCGCGGGTGGCATGGCCGATTTCGACGACGACATTCCGTTCTGACATCCCGGTTCTGATCTCCCCCGGGCTCAATCTCTGAGTTGGGCGCTCGGTTAAGGTATAATCGAGCGCCCAATTACCTTCCAACGACTCGATGACTCGCAAGCTTTTTATCAAGACCTTCGGTTGCCAGATGAACGAGTACGATTCGGCCAAGATGGCCGACGTGCTGGCCGATAAGTACGGTATCGAGCGTACTGCCGAGGCGGCCCAAGCCGACGTGCTACTCATCAATACCTGTTCCATTCGCGAGAAGGCTCATGAGAAGGTCTTTTCGCAGCTGGGGACGTGGCGCGAGTGGAAAGAGGCGAATCCGAACCTGGTGCTGGGCGTCGGTGGTTGCGTGGCCAGCTCCGAAGGGGATGCGATTCGTGAGCGCGCACCCTATGTAGACCTGGTCTTCGGTCCCCAGACTCTGCACCGCCTGCCGCAGATGCTGGCGGAGGTGGAGCGCGAGCGCCACGCCGTCGTGGACGTGAGCTTTCCCGAAATCGAGAAATTCGATTGCCTGCCTGCCCCTCACGCGGAAGGTCCCACAGCCTTCGTTTCAGTGATGGAGGGGTGCAGCCAGTTCTGCACTTACTGCGTGGTGCCCTATACCCGAGGCCAGGAGGTGAGCCGTCCCGTGGCCGATGTGGTGGCGGAGGTCGCAGCGTTGGCGGGGCAGGGGGTTAAAGAGGTCAACCTGTTGGGGCAGAACGTTAACGCCTATCGCGGTACCACAGTCGATGGCACTACCGCGGAGCTGGCCGAGTTGATCTATCGGGTAGCGGAGATCGATGCCATCGAGCGCATTCGCTACACCACTTCCCATCCCGGTTGGGTGAGCGACGCATTGATCGATGCCTATGCAGAGATCCCTAAGCTGGTGGGGCACCTGCATCTGCCGGTGCAGAGTGGGTCCGACCGGGTACTCGCCATGATGAAGCGCGGCTACACCGCTATGGAGTACAAGTCCAAAGTGCGCGGGCTGCGTGAGAAGCGACCCGGCATGACCATTGCCACCGATTTCATCGTCGGTTTTCCCGGTGAGACCGAAGAGGATTTTCTGGCCACATTGGATCTGGTGGAGGCGGTCGGTTTCGATAGTTCGTATAGCTTTATCTACAGTCCGCGCCCCGGAACTCCAGCAGCCGAATTACCCGACGATGTCCCCATGGAAGAGAAGAAACGTCGTTTGAGTCTTCTGCAGCACCGGCTGCGTCAATCGGCCGCCACCGTCGCCGATACTCAGGTGGGAACGGTGCAGCGTGTCCTGGTGGAGCGCCCCTCACGCAAAGATCCCCATCAGCTGGCCGGGCGCGGTGAGAGCAACCGCGTTGTGAACTTCGCGGGCCACCCGCAGTTGATCGGACAGTTCGTCGAAGTGCTGATTACCGAAGCGCTTCCTAATTCGCTGCGCGGTGAACTGGTGTCGCCCCCTTCCGCCCGCTGCGCATAAGGGTGTTCACAGGCCCTGACTCCATTGAACGAACACGCCGTCTCTCACGATCTCGAACTGGAGCCTGTGGACAACAGCCAACTGGCCAACCTGTGCGGCCAGTTCGACGAGCACCTGCGCCTGGTCGAGCGCCGCCTGGGCGTAGAGATCAGTAACTCCGGAAACCGCTTCCGGATCATCGGTGAGCCGCCGTCCGTGGCCGCAGCGGTCGAGACACTGGAGTCACTCTATCGCGCCGCCGGCGAGGAGGCGCTGAGTCCCATGCGGGTGCATCTGATTCTCAAAGGTGTCGACGCCAGCGAGGAGAGCGATGACCAGGAGCAAGCGCATGCGCTCGTACGCACCAAACGACTGCTGATTCGTGCGCGCGGCCACAACCAACGCCGCTATCTGGGCAATCTGGCCACCCACGACATTAACTTCGGTATCGGGCCTGCCGGGACCGGCAAGACCTATTTGGCGGTGGCCAGTGCCGTCGACGCCCTGGAGCGAGAGAGAGTGCGTCGGCTGGTGTTGGTTCGACCCGCGGTGGAGGCGGGCGAACGCCTCGGATTCCTGCCTGGCGATATGGCGCAGAAGGTCGATCCGTACCTGCGCCCGCTCTACGATGCCCTTTACGAGATGCTGGGCTTCGAGAAAGTGGCCAAGCTGATGGAACGCAATGTTATCGAGGTTGCACCCCTGGCCTATATGCGGGGACGAACCCTCAACGAATCGTTCATCATCCTCGATGAGGCGCAAAACACCACGGTGGAACAGATGAAGATGTTCCTGACGCGCATCGGTTTCGGCTCTACTGCGGCTATCACCGGTGATGTCACCCAGGTGGACCTTCCGGGCAGTCGTCGCTCCGGACTGCGGCATGTGATCGAGATTCTGCAGAAGGTGGAGGGCATCGCATTCACCTTCTTCAACTCCCGCGATGTAGTGCGCCATCCTCTGGTCCAGGCGATTATCGACGCCTACGATGTCAGTGAGGCGGAGGAGTCGTCCGGGGACCAAGGATCGAACGCGTGAAGGCGGTTCGACAAACCGCTGAAATCGAGGTTCAAAACGCCTTGCAGGCGCAGGCCGAGACAGTACCGGGCGAGGAGCAGTTTCAGCGCTGGGCCCAAGCGGCATTGGATGAGTGCCGCCGTGAGGGGGGTGAACTGGTGGTGCGCCTGGTGGATGAAGAAGAGTCCGCGCAACTCAACCAGACCTACCGCGATAAGGTGGGGCCGACGAACGTGTTGTCCTTTCCGTTCGAGGCACCCCCTGAGGTGCCGGTGGACCTGTTGGGCGATCTGGCGATCTGCGTGCCGGTGGTCGTCGGGGAGGCGGAGGAGCAGAATAAGCCCCTGGAGGCGCACTATGCTCACATGGTAGTGCACGGTACCCTCCACCTGCTCGGCTACGATCACCTGGAGAACGGCGATGCCGAGGTGATGGAGAAGCTTGAAATTGCCATATTGAGCCGATTAGGCTATGCAAATCCCTACCAATAACAGCAATAGATGAACGACGAACCTCCCAGTCCCCGATCTTCATGGTGGGGGCGTATCAGCCAGGCAATCCTGGGTGAACCCAAGGATCAGGACGAACTGATCGACCTGTTGCGTGACGCGCAGGGCCGAAATCTCCTAGATCACCACTCCCTCGCCATGATGGAGGGGGTGATGCAGATGTCGGAGATGCGGGTGAGGGATATCATGATTCCCCGTTCCCAGATGATGGTGGTGGAGCGCGACAACTCGCTCGAAACCATTCTTCCCCTGATCATCGAATCTGCCCACTCGCGTTTCCCCGTGGTCGGCGATAGTCGCGACGAGGTGGTGGGCATTCTGCTGGCAAAGGACCTGTTGGCCTACTGCTTCGAGAATGAGCGTGATGAGTTTCGTATCCGTGACTTCATGCGTCCGGCGGTCTTTGTACCGGAGAGCAAGCGGCTGGATGTGCTGCTGCGCGATTTTCGCACCAGTCGCAACCATTTGGCGGTGGTGGTGGATGAGTACGGCGGGGTGGCCGGAATGATCACCATCGAGGATGTTCTGGAGCAGATCGTCGGGGAGATCGAAGACGAGCACGATGTGGAAGAGGATGCCTTCATCCTGCCCAAGGGTGATGGCCAGTTTTCGGTCAAGGCGTTGACGCCCATCGAAGATTTCAACCAGTTTTTCAAGGTCCGTTTTGAAGACGAGGAGTACGACACGATCGGCGGCTTGGTGTTGCACCTGTTCGGGCATGTGCCCAAGCGCGGCGAGGCGGTGGTCTTTGATCGCTATCGCTTTGAAGTGGTGCGTGCGGATAGCCGGCGTATCCATCTGCTGCAGATGACCCTGCTGAGCGACGCCGAGTTGGCCAGTGCGGAGCGCACCTGAGGTGCGTGCGGCGACCTTCGACACCGACACCGAACCGGTTCCACGCGTTTCGTACCCATGAACATCAGGCTCAGTGGCGGCGCTGGCAATTTCCTGGCACTCGTTGCGGGGGCCGTCGTTCCCCTGGCGTTCGCACCCTTCGGCTTTTTTCCTGTTGCCCCACTCAGTATGGCGCTGTTGATGGCCTGCTGGATGGACGTGCGGCCGAAACGCGCCTTTCTCCGCGGTTGGCTGTTCGGCCTCGGACAGTTTGGCGTCGGTGCCTCCTGGATCTACATCAGCATAGAGCGCTACGGCAACGCCCTGCCCTTTACCGCGCCGGTCGTGACGGTGCTTTTTGTAATGATCCTGGCCTGTTACCCCGGTCTGGTCGGGTACTTTGCACGCCAGTTAGCGCCGCGCTCGCCTACCTTGATGGCCCTGTTACTGGTACCGGCGCTGTGGGTATTGTTCGAGTGGATTAAGGGTTGGTTTCTCACCGGGTTCTCCTGGTTGGACCTGGGCTACAGTCAGATCGACGGCCCGTTGGGTTGCCTGGCACCTATTGTCGGTGTCTATGGGGTGAGCGCCGCGGTGGTCGTTACGGGTGGGGTGGTGGTGGCGCTGTCGAGTGGCACGACCCGGGTACGGGTATCGGTGCTGGCCGCGGGCGTGGCGTTGTGGGTGGGCGCTTCGCTGCTGGAAGGGGTGGAGTGGGTGGAGCCGAAGGGCGAGCCGCTCAAGGTCAGCGTCGTGCAGGGCAATATCGACCAGGCCAGGAAGTGGCGCCCCGAGGAGGCTGCCGCCATATTGGGTTCTTACCAAGGGTTGACCGAGCAGGAGTGGGGACGCGATCTCATTCTTTGGCCGGAGACCGCGGTGCCGATGTTTTTACGCGAAGCGGCCGATTTCGTCGCCGAACTCGCCCTGCGGGTCGAGGAGAGCGGGACCGATCTGGTGTTTGGGGTTCCCACCCTGGGTCAGCAGCCGCACGAGTATTTCAACAGCGTGGTTTCACTAAGCGAGGATGTGGGGATCTACCGAAAACGGCATCTGGTGCCGTTCGGTGAGTACTTTCCGCTCCGCCCGGTGCTGCGATGGCTCAATTTCATGGATGTTCCTATGGCCGATTTCGCCAAGGGTGAGCTTAATCAGCCACCCTTACGGGTAAAGGACTTGGCCCTGGGAGTTACCATCTGTTACGAGATCGCCTATTCCCACCTGGTGCGCACCACCCTGCCGGAAGCCGCCTTATTGGTTACCGTGAGCAACGATGCGTGGTTCGGCGATTCGCTCGCTCCCCACCAGCATCTGGAGATCGCCCGAATGAGGGCCCGCGAGACCGGAAGGCCGTTGCTGCGCGCGACCAATACCGGCATTTCGGCCATTATTGACTCGCGGGGACAGATCGTTCCCGAAGCGCCCCAATTCAGATCGGTGGTGCTGGCTAACACGATTCAGCCGATGCAGGGAGCGACGCCTCTGGTCAGGTGGGGCCATGCACCGATACTCTGGCTCTCTCTCGCTGCCGTGGTGTTGGCGATCATCCTCGAGTTCCTGCGCCGCGTTCGCTTCCGATACCCTGAACTAGAGAGTTAGAAGATCGCTCTCACGCCACGCCGCGTTTATAGATCGTGCCGTGACATTTGGGGCAGGGGGGGATGCGTCCGGTCTGGTGGAAATGGATCTCCGTCCCGCATTCCACGCAGGCCAGCGTACCGATCCCCGCGACCTCTCCGGTATGCCAGGTCTCTTCGACCTTGAGCTTGCCGGTCATCCGCGCCAGCTCCACCCTGGAGTGGTCGACCAGTTTGCTGAAGGTCTCGAACATGCGCGATTCGATATGCTGGATGTCGAAGCGAAACCACTCGCGCAGCTCTTTACCGCTTTCGCCAAGGTGGTGCGCAGTCTCTTCCAGGTCTCGGCGAATGAAGGTGGCGACCCGTTCGGCTTCGTCCCGGGTCAGCTCGCCCAGTTCGATGGCGGTCTCGGTGGCCTTTTCGATGGGTTGCTGGACCGTGGTCTCGATGAGCTCCTTGGTGCGCTCCATCATCTGCTCGTACGCCTCGATCAGTTTGTCCGTCCCATAGGGTTGATGTTTTTCGTTATCGGTGGATTTGTCGTCGCTCATGGCGGTCGTCCTGATGGATGTGATGGATCTCTATCCTAAGTTTGGACCCCTTATCGAGCGACTGCAAAGGCAGTTTTGTTGTGGGTGATCTGCCCGCACGGTATCCTTGCCCTTTTTCGCGCCCCTAGGGGAAGCAGACAGTAAACGGTTGATACAGATGGACGATTTTTATGATCCGAAGAGTGTGGAACAGGCAGCGCAGCGCTACTGGGAGGAGCACCAAACCTTCCAGGTGCAGGAAGATCCGGAGAAGGAGAAGTACTACTGCCTCTGCATGTTTCCCTACCCCAGCGGCAAGTTGCACATGGGGCACGTGCGCAACTACACCATCGGCGATGTGCTCTCCCGCTACCAGCGCATGCAGGGCAAGAATGTGCTGCAGCCCATGGGTTGGGACGCGTTCGGGCTACCCGCGGAAAACGCCGCCATGGCCAACGGCGTACCACCCGCGAAATGGACCTACGACAACATCGATTACATGAAACGCCAGCTCAAGTCGCTGGGCTTCGGTATCGACTGGTCGCGCGAGCTGGCCACCTGCCAACCCGACTATTACCACTGGAACCAGTGGCTCTTTCTGCGCATGTTGGAGAAAGGCACGGCCTATCAGAAGACCGGTTCCGTCAACTGGGACCCGGTGGATCAAACGGTGCTGGCCAACGAGCAGGTGATCGACGGCAAGGGGTGGCGCACCGGCGCGGTTGTGGGGAAGCGCGAAATCCCTATGTACTACCTCAAGATCACCGATTACGCCGAAGAGCTGTTGACCGACCTGGAGAAATTACCGGGTTGGCCGGAACGGGTGAAGACCATGCAGGCCAACTGGATCGGTAAGAGCTACGGTGTGCGCTTCGCTTTTCCCTATGAACTCGACGGCAAGCAAGAGCAGTTATGGGTCTTCACCACCCGCGTCGACACCAACATGGGTGTCACCTTCTGTGCCGTGGCTGCAGGACATCCTCTGGCAGAACACGCCGCCAAGAATAGTCCCGAATTGGCAGCCTTTGTCGATGAGTGTAAGCGCGGTTCGGTGATGGAAGCCGATCTCGCGACAATCGAAAAGAAGGGCATGCCGACGGGGATCTTCGTTACCCATCCGCTCACCGGTGAGCAGGTGGAGGTGTGGGTCGGCAACTACGTGCTCATGGGTTACGGTGAGGGGGCCGTAATGGCGGTACCGGCCCATGACGAGCGCGATTTCGAGTTCGCCAAGAAGTACGGTCTCGAAATCAAGCAAGTGATCGAAGTACCGGACAAAGCGTATTCGCTCGATGCCTGGCAGGAGTGGTACGCCGATAAGCAGAGTGGCCGCTGCGTCAACTCCGGTAAGTACGATGGGCTCGGTTACGAAGCGGCGGTGGATGCCATAGCCGAGGATTTGGCGGCCAAGGATCTGGGTGAGAAGCAGGTGCAGTGGCGTCTGCGCGACTGGGGGATTTCGCGCCAGCGTTATTGGGGTTGTCCGATCCCCATCATCCATTGCGATGCGTGCGGCTCGGTGCCGGTACCCAACGATCAACTACCCGTCGTGCTGCCCGAAGATTGCGTACCCGACGGTTCGGGTAATCCGCTCAACAAACGTGAGGAGTTCCTCAAATGTCATTGTCCGAAGTGCGGTGCCGAAGCGCGGCGTGAAACCGATACCATGGACACCTTTGTCGATTCGTCGTGGTACTACTCCCGATACTGCAGCGCCGACAATCGTGAAGCCATGGTCGACGAGCGGACCAAGTACTGGATGCCGGTGGATCAGTATATCGGGGGTATCGAGCACGCCATCCTGCACCTGCTCTACTCGCGCTTCTGGTCCAAAGTGATGCGCGATCTCGGACTGGTCGAGTTTGACGAGCCCTTCACTAATCTGCTTACCCAGGGCATGGTGCTCAACGAAGTGTTCTACCGCCATCCCGAAGGCGAGCGCCGCGAGTATTTCAATCCCGCGGACGTGGAGATCCAGGTCGACGATAAGGGGCAACGTACCGGTGCGGTGCTTAAGATGGATGGTCGGCCGGTAGTCTCGGACGGTATCGGCACCATGTCCAAATCGAAGAACAACGGTGTCGACCCGCAATCGCTGATCGAAGAGTACGGCGCCGATACCGCGCGGCTATTTATGATGTTTGCCGCACCGCCCGAGCAGACCCTGGAGTGGTCGGACGCCGGTGTCGAGGGGGCGTTTCGCTTTCTCAAGCGGTTCTGGAAGTTGGCGGCCATGCATGTGGAGAAGGGAGCGGTGGTCGGTTTGGATAAAGCGACGCTCAGTGACCCGCAGCGTGCGTTGCGCAACCAGGTTCATACCACCATCGCGAAAGTGAGCGACGATATCGGCCGTCGATTTACCTTCAACACCGCTATCGCAGCGGTGATGGAGTTGGTCAATGCGCTCTACAAGTGGGAAGACGACTCGGAGCAAGGCCGAGCCGTGATGCAGGAGGCGTTGGAGTCGATGGTGTTGATCCTGTCTCCCATTATTCCCCATGCCGCACATGCCGTGTGGCAGGAGCTGGGTCACAGCGATGCGCTGGTGGATCGCGGTTGGCCGGAAGTGGACGAAGAGGCGTTGAGCGTCGATGCCGTGGATCTGGTGGTTCAGGTCAACGGCAAGCTGCGCGGAAAGATTACCGTTGCCGCCGACGCGGATGAAGAGGCGATCAAAAACGCAGCGCTCGAAGATCCCAATGCCCAGCGCTTTATCGAAGACAAAACAGTTCGCAAAGTGATCGTGGTGCCCGGCAGGTTGGTCAACATCGTGGCGAATTGATGACACACTTCCAACGGAAAATGGCGAAGGGTACCGGGTAAAAATGCAGCTAGTTCGCATGGGCCGTCGTTTAGTGTCTTGGTGCCTCGGTGCGCGGGCAAGCCGCTCCGTGACAGTTCCCTTGGTATGGATACTCGTTGTGGCAGTGGCGCAGTCGGGATGTGGCTTTCAGCTGCGAGGCGTAACCGAGCTGCCAGCGGTGTTGAAAACCACCTACCTCTCTGCGGAGAACGCACCGGCGGATTTCGTCGACGAACTGAAGGGTTCGTTACGGGACGCGGGGGCGGCGCTGGTGCAGGAACCCTCCGTGACGGGTGCGGTGCTCAAGATACTGGAAGTGTCCGACGATCGGCGCGTGCTTTCGGTGAATAGCATTACCGGAAAGGTTCAAGAGTACGAGCTGAACTATATCGTCCGGTTTTCTCTAGCGGATGGCCGTGGAAAGACCTTGGTCGAGCCGCAAACCATTCGTCTCAGCCGCGACTATCGCTTCAGCGATACGGAGGTGTTGGGCAAGTCGGTGGAGGAGGCGCAGCTGAAGCGCGAAATGCAGCGCGATATGGTGCAACAGCTGTTGCGACGGCTGCAGGCCCAGGCCGGTTAGATGCGCATCAAGGGCGATCAGCTCGAACAGCATCTACGCAAGGAGTTGCACCCCGTCTATGTCATTGGCGGCGAGGATCCGCTGCTGGTGGGCGAGGCGGCCGATGCGGTGAGGGCGAAAGCACGTGCGCTGGGTTATAGCAGCCACGAGGTGCTCGAAGGCGGCAAGGGTTTCGATTGGTCGTCACTGCAACAGGCCGCAGACAGCCTCTCGCTATTTGCCGAGCAGCGAATCCTGGAGCTGCGACTCCCCGAACCCAAACCCGGTACCACAGGGGCAAAGGTGTTGGAGGCCTACGCACAGCAACCTGCTCCCGATACCTTGCTGATACTGATTACCGGTCGCCTGGATAAATCCGCACTCAACAGTAAATGGCTCAAAGCGTTGGATCGTACGGGGGTGGTGGTCACACTGTGGCCGATTTCCCCCCAGCAGTTGCCCGGTTGGATCGCACGGCGTATGCGTAGCCGGAGACTCGATGTGGAGCAGGAGGCGATCAACCAACTGGCGGATCGCGTGGAGGGAAATCTGCTGGCGGCAAGTCAGGAGATCGAGCGCCTCAGGCTGCTCCACGGGACCGGTCGGATCGATACACAGACCGTCATCGACTCCGTTGCGGACAGCGCCCGCTTCGATGTTTTCAAACTGGCCGACGCGGCTCTCGCGGGCGATGCGGTACGGTGCTCCAGAGTGCTGGGAGGTCTGCGTTCGGAGGGTGTCGAGCCGGTGTTGGTGCTCTGGTCGTTAGCGCGCGAGGTGCGAGCCCTGGCCAGCATGGCGTATGATGTGGATCAAGGACGGAGTCCCGACAGTGTGATGAGCGCTCATCGGGTGTGGGAGAGTCGAAAACGCCTGGTGGGAAGGGCGCTGCAGCGCGCCGCAACGAACCATTGGCGCACGCTGTTGAAACAGTGTGCCCATACCGACCGAGTGATCAAGGGTATGGCCGCGGGAGCCGCCTGGGAAGAGCTGTTGACGCTGGTGCTGGCGATGGCAGGCGCCCGGAGTGCGGCGACACCGGGGTTGGTATCGCGGGCGCTATGAGAGATGGACGAGATAGCCGTAAGATGAATGTAGAGCAGTACATGCAGGAAACGGGTCAACGGGTACGCGCCGCCGCGCGGGTCATCGCGCGTGCCGAGACCAAGATGAAGAACGCGGCGCTACTGGCGATCGCGGATCGAATCGAGGCCGATGAGTCGCGGTTGATCAAAGAGAATCGTCAGGATCTCGAGGCTGGTGTGAAGAACGGCCTGGATGCTGCGTTACTCGATCGCCTGGAGCTCAACCCCGATCGTATCGCCGCTATGGCAGAGGGCCTGCGCCAGATTGCCGCCCTGCCCGATCCCATTGGCGAAATCACCGATCTCAACTATCGTCCCTCCGGTATTCAGGTCGGGCGTATGCGGGTTCCCTTGGGCGTTATCGGCATCATCTACGAATCGCGCCCCAATGTGACCGCCGATGCCGCGGCGTTGTGTCTTAAATCGGGGAACGCGGCGATCCTACGCGGCGGCTCCGAGGCGATCCACTCGAACCAAGCCGTCGCTGCCTGTATTCACGCCGGCTTGAAAGAGGCCGGGTTGCCCGCCGAAACGGTGCAAGTGGTTGAAACCACCGATCGTGCCGCCGTGGGTGAGCTGATTCGCATGCAACGTTACGTGGATGTCATAGTCCCGAGGGGTGGCAAGGGCCTCATCGAGCGCATCGCCAACGAAGCGCGCGTACCGGTGATCAAGCACCTGGACGGGATCTGCCACGTCTATGTCGACGAAGCCGCCGATGCTGCGATGGCGGTGCGTATCGCCTATAACGCCAAGACGCATCGTTACGGTGTCTGCAACGCGATGGAGACGCTGCTGGTGGCGCGGGGGATTGCCGAGCAGGTGTTGCCCGAACTGGGGGCGCTCTATGCCGAGGAGGGCGTGGAACTGCGGGGTTGCGAGGCGACTCGGCAGATTCTGAGTCAAGCCCGTCCGGTGACTGAAGAGGATTGGGTCACCGAGTATCTGGCACCGATTCTTGCCATTCGCGTGGTCGCGGATGTCGACGAGGCGATGGCGCATATCGCCGAACACAGTTCCGGCCACACGGAGAGTATCGTCACCAACGACTATCGGTGTGCGCAGCGCTTTCTGCGGGAAGTGGATTCCAGCTCGGTGATGGTTAATGCATCGACGCGCTTTGCCGATGGATTCGAGTATGGATTGGGCGCAGAGATTGGCATCAGCACCGACAAGATACACGCTCGCGGACCGGTGGGGCTGGAGGGGCTCACTTCTCAGAAGTACGTCGTTCTCGGTGACGGACAGATCCGCGAGTAGTCTCTCACGGCAGAGGATTGCTTCATCGACCTACCCGATAAACCCGCCAGGCCTTCTCAGCTGAATCCATGATTGGAATTCTTGGCGGCACCTTTGATCCGATCCACATAGGCCACCTGCGTACCGGCGTCGAGGTGAGCGATGCGCTCGCGTTACGCGAATTGCGCTATATCCCTTGCCGTATGCCTCCCCATCGCGGCGAGCCGCTGGCCACTCCCGAACAACGACTGGCGATGGTTGCCGCGGCTGTCGAGCGTGAGGAGACCCTGGTCTGTGACGGTCGTGAGTTGCAGCGGGAAGGGCCCTCCTACACGGTCGACACCCTGAGTGACATTCGCGATGAGGTGGGTGAAGAGGCGGTCGGGCTCATCGTTGGCGCAGATGCCTTTGAGGGGATTACTTCATGGCACCGCTGGTCCCAGCTGATCGAGTTCGCGCACCTTATCGTCGTCCACTGGCCGGGATGGGAAGCGCGCGTACCTCCAGGGGCGGCGGCGCTGCTGAGCGGTAGGTTGATCCAGGACCGCGCCGATCTGGCAGCGTCCCCTGCCGGGTTGGTCTGGTTTCAGACCGTAACGCCACTACAGATATCCGCGACTGCAATTCGTGAAAACGTGCGGTACGGCAAAAGCATCCGCTTTCTGGTACCGGACAATGTGGAGAGGTATATCGATGATCATCAGTTGTATTGTTAACAGGCCCTAGGTAGTTCGTTATGCAGATGAATGCACTGCGCGATCTGGTGATCGCGGCGCTGGAAGATTTAAAGGCGGTCGATATCCGGGTGTTGGATGTGCGCGAGCGCACCAGTATCATCGACAGTATGGTGGTGGCCAGCGGTAACTCTAACCGGCATGTCAAATCGCTCTCGGACAATGTCGTCCGATTGGCAAAAAAGGCGGGCGAGCAGCCGCTTGGCGTGGAGGGGTAGGATGCCGGTGAATGGGTGTTGGTCGATTTGGGGATGATTATCGTGCATATCATGTTGCCTCGAGTGAGGGACTTCTACCAGTTGGAGAAGCTCTGGACTGCTCCGCTGCCCAATGCCGACGAGGTCTGATGCGCCTTCATTTGATTGCAGTGGGAAATCGAATGGAGGATTGGGTGGCGGATGCCTACCAGGAGTATGTGCGCCGATTACCCGCAAACTGCCGGCTTAGCCTGACGGAGATCCCCGCTCAAAAAGGACCAAAGGGTCCAACCCCGAAACGCGAAAGAGAGTTGAGGGGGAGAAGTTGCTCGCTGCATTGCCCGATAAGGTACGTGTCGTGGCGCTGGATGAAAACGGCAAGGAGCGGACCACTCGCGAAATGTCTCGGCAACTGGCTCGTTGGCAGGAAGAGGGTCGGGATGTCGCGCTGCTCGTGGGTGGGGCGGATGGGTTGTCCGAGGCGTGTCGCGAACGTGCCGACGACATCTGGTCTCTGTCGCGGCTCACCTTTCCCCACCCTTTGGTTCGCGTGATCGTTGCCGAACAGATCTATCGGGCCTGGAGCCTTCTCAACAACCACCCCTACCACCGCGCCTGAAAGATCCCCCGCATGCCCGACCCCGAGCGAACAAAGCCCTTTGTCTACTTGGCGTCGCAATCGCCCCGACGGCGGGAGCTTCTGCGTCAGATCGGCGTTGAGTTTACAACCGTGGCAGTGGAAGTGGACGAAACGCCGCTGCCGGCGGAAACGCCCGAGGCCTTCGTGCAGCGTTTGGCCCTGGACAAAGCGCGTGCAGCGCGTCCCTTGGTTCCCCGCGATGGCCTGGTGCTGGGTGCCGACACCGCGGTCATAGTGGGCGAACGAATTCTGGGTAAACCTGTTGGCAGGGAGGAGGCGCTTGGAATGCTGGCAGCGTTGTCGGGCGCCACGCACCGGGTGGTAACGGGGGTGGCATTGGTGGGAAGCGATCGGGAAGCGGTGCGGATGAGTGATACCCGCGTGACATTTCGCGGATTAACCGTCACCGAGTGCGAACGCTATTGGGCGAGCGGTGAACCTCAAGACAAGGCCGGGAGTTATGCCATACAAGGATTGGCGGCGCAGTTCGTGACACGTATCGACGGCAGCCACTCGGGGGTGGTGGGATTACCGCTCTATGAGACCGGCGAACTGCTCAGCGAATTTGGCATCAAATTACTAGAACCCCCGTATTCAGTGGTTGGCTAAGGATGGGGTCAGTCCCAGCCTCTTTCCGTTAGAATGCTTCAATGCGATAACAATAAAGCTCGCCCATTTTGCGAGAACGCGCACACTAGGGAACCCAATGAGCGAAGAGATACTGGTCAATGTCACACCCCGGGAAACTCGAATTGCTGTGGTCGAGAACGGCGTTCTCCAGGAGGTGTTTATTGAGCGTACCGCCAAACGGGGTCTGGTCGGCAATATCTACAAGGGGTGTGTCTCGCGCGTGTTGCCGGGAATGCAGGCGGCTTTTGTCGATATCGGTCTCGAGCGCGCGGCGTTCCTGCATGCCTCCGATATCGTGGTGCCGGAGGAGATCGCCAGCGAGGAGCAACGTAGCGAATCGATTACCGAAATGGTGCGCGAAGGCCAGGAGGTTTTAGTCCAGGTCGTTAAAGATCCGCTGGGTACCAAAGGCGCCCGTTTGACCACGCAGGTTTCCATTCCGTCGCGCTATCTGGTCTTTATGCCGGGAGCGACCAATATCGGCGTGTCGCAGAAGATAGAGGACGAACTGGAGCGCAATCGTCTCAAAGAGATCGTTTCAGGATTTATCGCCGAGAACGGGGCGGGCTCTTTCATCGTACGAACGGCTGCGGAAGGTACCGATGGCGAGGCACTCGAGGCGGACACGCATTTCCTCGAGAAGTTGTGGCGGGGGATACAGGAACGACTTCCCTCTACGCAGCGCGGTTCGGCGGTACATGAGGATCTGCCCCTAACCCTGCGCACGTTGCGCGATATGATGGGCGCGGATGTGGAGAAGGTCCGTATCGATTCGCGAACCTCTTACGAACAGATGGTGAAGTTCGCGGAGAAATATGTCCCGGAGGTGCGAGACCGTGTCGAGTATTACCCCGGCGAGCGCCCCATCTTCGACCTCTACGCCATCGAGGACGAAATCCATCGAGCACTGGAGCGCAAGGTCCAGCTGAAGTCGGGCGGCTACCTGATTATCGATCAGACCGAAGCGATGACGACGGTCGATGTGAATACCGGCGCCTATGTAGGCCATCGAAATCTCGAAGAGACCATTTTCAAAACCAACCTCGAAGCGGCCCAGTCGATCGCGCGCCAACTGCGATTGCGCAATCTAGGCGGTATTATCATTATCGATTTTATCGATATGCAGGGAGAGGAGCACAAACTGCAAGTGTTGCGTGCTCTGGAAAAGAGTCTTACCAAAGACCATGCGCGCAATCACATCTGTGAAGTCTCTCCGCTAGGACTGGTTGAGATGACGCGCAAGCGGACTCGTGAAAGCCTTGAGCATGTGCTCTGCAAGCCGTGTCCCTCGTGCAGTGGGCGAGGGTCGCTCAAAACCGCACAGACCGTCTGCTACGAAGTCTTCCGCGAAATTATCCGCGAGGCGCGCCAGTTCGATGCAAAAACCTTTCTGGTCTTGGCCAGTCAAGACGTCGTGGATCTGATGCTCGATGAAGAGTCGACCAGTCTGGCGGAACTCGAATCGTTCATCGGTAAACCCATCAAGTTCCAGGTGGGGACGTCGTACACCCAAGAACACTATGACGTGGTGTTGATGTAGGTCGCGCCGGGTGATCGAAGCATGAATCGGGTCAGGCGTGCTTTCAGAGTCTTGTGGTTGACCACCGCGATCTTGGCGGTTGCCTTTGCGGTAATGCTTAGCTCCGCGCGGCTGTTGTTACCGCTCACCGAAAACTACCGAGTCGAACTACAGGAGTGGATCACCGAAGCGCTGGGGCGCCCGGTGGTGGTAGGGCGTACCGCGGCGCGTTGGCATCGCTTCGGTCCCGAACTGGCGCTCTACGATGTGGAACTGCGCGACGAGGAGAGTGCGAGGTCGGTGTTGCGCTTGGCCGAGGTGCATATCGGTATCGACTTTGTCACGGCACTGCGGCAATTCAGCATCCAGCCCACCACGATTCGCATTATCGGCTCTCGGCTCGAGGTAGAGCGTATGGCCGACGGTAGAGTTCAAGTCCAGGGTCTGATTACCAACGGCGGCGCGCAGGAAAACAGCGATCAAGCAACCGGGGGAGCGATGGCATGGCTCTTTTCGAGAGAGCATCTGCTGCTTGAGGATCTGGATCTGACGTTGATCGAGCAGCGCCGCAAACCCTCGCGCGTCTACCTTAATGACATCGATATCGAACTGCGCAACAGCAGTACGCGACATCAGTTGGTAGGGCGCGTGTTGTTGACTGCGGGGGTCGGTGAGTCGATTGAGTTTGCCCTCGATGCCGAGGGTGGAGTTGAGAGTTTTAAGAACTGGCAGGGAGATTTCTTCCTCGCGGTAAAGGACGCCAGTCTTCCACAATTCGCGAGCCAGCACCCTACCTTGGGTAAGTCGTTACGGGGAGGCAGGGGCGACCTGACGCTATGGGGTGCACTGCGGCAGGGTAGAGTGGTGCAGTTGGCGGGTCGGGCGGCGTTGACCGATCTCGAGGTGGTTCACGATGATGCGCGCGCGAGCTATACCAACATCAGCGGTAACTTTGCCGGTTGGCGTGAAGACGCTGGTTGGTCTGTCGTCGGAGATCGTATGGTCGTGGAAACGGATTCCAATGATTGGCCAGCATCGAAAGTCACCGCACGCATTCGTGCAAAATCGGATTCTCATCCTTTAGCGGCGGCAGCCCGGTTAGATTATCTGGATATTGAAACCCTGATCCCTCTCATTGCGGCATTTCCCGTCAATGGGTCGAAGTGGGGAGAGGCGTTGCGGAAAACCCAACCGCGTGGAACGGTGACGAACATAGCGACGCAAGTGGAATTCGATACCCCAGTGCGGTACCAGGCGTCGGCTCGCCTGACGAGTGTAGGCATGCGGCGATGGGAGAAGATTCCCGGAGCGTTGGGGCTGAGCGGGGATCTCAGTCTCGATCAAGATAGCGGCCGGTTGTCGTTGAAGAGCGAGTCGCTCGAATTGGAGCTGCCGCGATGGTTTGAGCAGCCGCTGCCCGTTTCGCGGGTGTCAGCGGATCTATCCTGGAGGCGGGACGGAGCCGTTTGGGATTTCGGTGTTGAGAATGCCGAAGTGAGGAACAGCGACGCCCACGCCGTGGGCTTGGCAGAAGCGCAGTGGAATCCCGACAGAGGTCTGTTTCTCGATCTTAGTGCGCATGTGATCGAGGCAAACGGCGGCAATGTTCCGCCCTATCTGCCCACCAAACGAATGCCGGAGGCCACGGTGGCCTGGTTGCGGCGAGGGATTGTTGGGGGCCAAGTGCCTACGGGGAATTTGGTCTATCGTGGTTGGGGAAGGGAGTACCCGTTTGTTAACGGTGAAGGACGCTTCCACATCGCGTTCGATGTCGAAAACGCGGTGCTCGATTATCTGCCTGATTGGCCGCGCCTGGAGAAAATCAACGCCAGTGTGGAGTTTGACCAGACCGCAATGCGTATCACCGCTCGGCACGGCGAATCGATGGGCGTAAAGGTTGAGCGAGCCGAGGCCGACATTCCCGATCTACAACACGATCAGAAACTGCCGTTGTCGGGTTTGATATCCGCCCCGGTAGCGGATGGCGTGAACTTCCTTGCCGGCACGCCGCTCACGTCGGGATTCCGTGACACGCTAAAAGGATTGCGAACGGCGGGGGATGTGCAGGTGGATCTTAAAATCGATGCGCCACTCAAAAAACAGGCGATCCCCTCCGTAACAGGCGTAGCGAAACTCAAAGACGCCAGTCTCGGGTTACCCGACTGGCCCACGGGATTGGAGTCGATCAATGGCTCCCTGAAGTTTAGTGAAAACCTCCTCGAGGCCAAACGATTGTCTGCAGGCGTTCTGTCGCGCAACGCCACCGTGGCTATCCGGGTACCGATCGGTGCGCGGGTGAAAACCGCCGCGCAGGGTAATATCACCGTGAAGGGTACTGCGGATGCCAAGGGATTGGGCAAGGTCCTGAAACACCCAAGCGGAAAAAGACTCTCCGGTGAGACCCCTTGGCGCGTGGTTTGGCGGGTACCCTCCTACAGGGGGCAGAAAAACAGGGTCGAAATCACTTCCAATTTATCCGGCCTCGCACTCGATTTTCCGGAGCCATTGGGCAAGCAAAAAGAAGAGGCAGTTCCGCTTGCAGTGATAGTGGATATGACGCGGCGTACACAGACTAATGTCACCGCACGTTTAGGGAAGCGCGCGGATACCGCATTGTTGTTTAGCGGCGCAAGAGGTTCAACCCGTTTAGCACGGGGAGAGGTGCGGTTGGGGGGCGGCGTCGCCTATCTACCCACGGAAAAGGGCCTATTGGTCAGTGGTAAGGTGGATCAGTTGTCGGTGTCGGAGTGGCGTGATGCCATCGGTGGATGGGGTGGAGGGTGGAGCCTCGATGCCGGTCCGTTGCAGCGCATCGTGTTGCAGATCGGTACGCTGAGTCTGGTCGAAAAGCAGACCCGGGATGTACGTGTGGCGCTGGCTAAGGTGGATGGCTATTGGCAGGGTATCCTTGCTGGCGAGGGGGTCAAGGGAAGCGTGAGGGTGCCGCTGAGCGTCAGCGATTTACCGTTGATGCTCAATCTGGATCACTTGAAGTTGGAATCGAAACCGGAAGGTACTGACAGGGATGTAGCGATCTGGCCCAATCCCACCAACTTACCACCGATGAACGTAAAGATCGGACACTTGTGGTTGGATGAGGGTGATTTGGGCGAAGTGGTGCTAACCGTCGCACAGGCCAAGGAGGGGGTGCGTATCGATCAGTTGCGAGTCAGTGGCGAGCATCTCACCGTTGAGGCCCGCGGTGACTGGTTAGGATCCCGCGACCGCAATCGAACCACCTGGGAGGCGTCGCTGCAGTCAAAAAATCTAGGGACAGCACTGCGTACCTTGGGATTTGCAGAAGGTATCAAAGGTGGCAAGACAGAGGCCGACGTTCAGGTCTCCTGGCCAGGTCCACCCAGTAATCCGGATCTGGAAGGGCTCAACGGTCGGTTGTCGCTCACAGTGAAGTCAGGTCGTATCGTCAATCTCGATCCAGGTGCCGGACGGATATTCGGTCTACTCAGTGTGCAGGCGCTGCCTCGCCGTCTGTTGCTCGATTTTCGCGATCTCTTCATGAAGGGTTTTACCTTCGATGAAATCACCGGAAAATTTCGCATCGATAGCGGAGATGCCTACAGTGATGATCTGGTGGTCGATGGCCCTGCTGCCACGCTTAAGATCATCGGGCGGACGGGAATCGCCCGCAAGGACTACGATCAGTTGGTTAAGGTCGGCCCCAACATTTCGGGTACCCTGCCTTTGGCGGGTTGGGCCGTGGGTGGACCTACCGTGGGTGCGGTGATGCTCTTTTTTCAACGCATCCTGGGGAAGGACATCGATGAGGATTCCGGAATCCACTATCGCGTAACCGGGTCGTGGGAAGATCCGAAAGTCGTGCGTGTCGAGAGTGAGGTGCCGGAAACCCCGGATGAGACAGAGGCAGTGACAGCGCAGTAGAGTGCAGAGACACAGATGCCGTTACAAATGGTGGTATGCTGAACCGGTGAAAAATGGGTTGTTAACATTGCTAGTGTTCGTACCGCTGACGGTTTGCGCTGAAAGCGGTTACCTGTTGACCGCAGAAGAGTGGTCGCGTCCGCGCGATGGTGCCGCCATTGTCGAACTGCCGGCGCTCAATGCCATGCTGCGTGAATTTAATCGCCAGCCCGAGAGCGAAATCGTCATCCGGTATCCTGGGGGTGAAGAGGGTGTGATTTGGGTGCAGGAGTTGCGTTCGTGGATGATCGCCCTCGGTGTACCGGCAGCCAGAATTGTGTTGCAACCCGGCAGTTCGCGCCTGGATGCTTTGAACCTCAGGGTCACTACGACAAGATAATAACTATGTCCAAAAGAGTCGCAGCCATCCAGATGGCCTCCGGGCCCAACGTCAACGCCAACTTGTTGGAGAGTGGCCGGTTGATCGCTGACGCGGTGAAAGCGGGCGCCGGATTGGTGGTTTTGCCGGAGAACTTTGCACTAATGGGGTTGGCGGAGACCGACAAAGTGGAGTTGCGGGAGTCCCCCGGCGTCGGACCCATGCAGGAGTTCCTCGCCCAACAGGCCGACAAGCACGATATTTGGCTGGTCGGCGGCACGATACCGATGGTGTTGGACGATCCTGGCAAAGTTCGTGCATCGTGCCTGGTGTTCGACGAGCAGGGGCAGCAGGTGGCGCGCTACGACAAGATCCATCTCTTCGATGTTCATGTGGTCGACACCGATGAGAACTACGTCGAATCCGAGACTATCGAGTCCGGGGACCGACTGGTGGTGATCGATTCGCCGTTCGGGCGTCTCGGTTTATCCGTGTGTTACGACTTGCGGTTCCCGGAACTCTACCGGGGACTTCTCGATGAGGGAATGGAGGTGATGACCCTCCCGGCGGCTTTTACGGCGATTACCGGAAAAGCGCACTGGGAATCGCTAGTCAGGGCGCGGGCGATAGAGAATCTCTCTTATCTGGTAGCCGCAGCGCAGGGCGGTTATCACATTAACGGCAGGGAGACCCACGGTGACAGCATGATCGTCGACCCTTGGGGTACCGTGTTGGACCGGCTACCGAGGGGATCGGGCGTGGTGGTTGCCGACATTAATCTGGATCGACTCACGAGCACGAGACGCCACTTCCCGACAGTCGATCACCGCCGACTGCGCTGCGCCTACAATCACTAACAGCGCCCTCGGGGTCTTTACTGGAGCTCCGCGTCGTTCTCTAGGCTGTCTCCCAAATAGCGGAACAGTTCGCGCGCTGCTCGAGGCGGTTTTTCCTGCTTGAGCTCTTTATGGGCGTTGCGCAACAATTGTCGTAGATGCTGTCGGTCCAGCGAGGGATTCTGATCCAGGAGCTGCGTTAACGCCGCATCCCCTTCCGATAGAAGCCGATCGCGCCAACGCTCGATCCGATGTTGAAAGGCGACGGAAACCCGGTCTTTGTTGAGGAGTTTGTCCAGACTGGACTGAATGGGCTGGGGATCGATTTGACGCATCAGTCGGCCGATATACTGCAGCTGGCGTTTGTGCGCGCCGCGCTTGCGGATTCGCTGAGCGTCGTGGACGGCGTCGCGCAACTCCTCGGGCATCTCGATACGCGCCAATTCATGGGCGCTCAACTTGACCAACGCCTCCCCCAGCGCTTGTAGGGCGAGCATCTCACGCTTGATTTGGGATTTGCTCTTGATCTCTTCCGGTTCGGTGTCAGGTGTCATGGTGCGGAGTCTAGCGCTGGTGGTTGGGGGGTGCGGCGTCGTGCGTCATCCCAGAGTTGCATGGTAACCCACTTTGGGTGGAGGCCGGGATTAGAGGCCTCTAGATTGATGCCGGCCGTAAAAGAGGATTCGCGCCGGATCGTAAGGAAAGCGCAACGGTTGTCGGGCGATACTTGCACCTCTTTGTTTACCGCTTAGTGCCGATACTTGTATAGAATAAGCGCCATTTCGCGCTTCGGCGCAGGCATCGGGTTGAACTTTGGAATAGGGCGAATATGAGAGTCACGATTTACGGATGCGGGTATGTGGGGCTGGTGACAGGGGCTTGTCTGGCCCATGTGGGTAACCACGTGTTGTGTGTTGATGTGGTTCCGGAGCGCGTCGAGGCGCTGCGTCGTGGGGAGATCCCTATCCATGAACCGGGGCTGGATGCCATCGTCAAGGAGAATATTGCCGCGGGTCGTCTCGCATTTACCACCGATGCGGCGGAGGCTGCGGCTTACAGCGTGCTTCAGTTCATCGCCGTGGGTACTCCTCCGGATGAAGATGGCTCTGCTGACCCGCAGTACGTGCTTCAGGTGGCCGAGGGAGTCGCAAGCCACATGGATAGTTTCCGCGTACTGGTCAACAAATCGACCGTTCCGGTTGGTACTGCCGACCGTGTGCGCGAGAAGGTGGCGGATGTGCTCCAGGAGCGGGGAGTCGATCTCTCGTTCGACGTGGTGTCGAATCCCGAGTTTCTGAAAGAAGGCGCCGCCATTGATGATTTCATGAAACCGGATCGCATCGTCGTCGGTACCGAGAATTCCGAAAGCAAGGAGTTGATGCACGAACTTTACGCACCGTTCAATCGCAATCACGATCGATTGCTGGTGATGGATGTGCGTTCAGCGGAGCTGACCAAGTATGCCGCCAATTCGATGTTGGCGACCAAGATCAGTTTCATGAATGAGCTGGCGAATATCGCTGAACAGGTGGGTGCGGACATTGAGCAAGTACGTGTCGGAATCGGTTCGGACCCCCGTATCGGGTATCACTTCATCTATCCGGGTTGCGGATACGGTGGCTCCTGTTTCCCCAAAGACGTGAAAGCTCTCATTCGTACCGCGGACGAAGTCGGCTATGAGCCGCAGTTACTGTCGTCGGTGGATGACGTGAACGAACGACAGAAAAGCGCGTTGTTTGAAAAGATTACCCAGGAGTTCGGGGCTGATCTCAGTGGCCGCACCTTTGCTTTGTGGGGTCTGGCGTTCAAACCCAACACCGATGATATGCGTGAGGCGTCGAGTCGCAATTTGATGGAGGCACTGTGGAAGGCAGGGGCTCGCGTGCAGGCCCACGATCCGGTGGCCATGGAAGAGACCCTGAGAATCTATGGTGAGCGCGACGACCTTACCTTGTGCGAAACGGCGGAAAGTGCGTTGGAGAACGCCGATGCTTTGGTTATTGTCACCGAGTGGTTGGCGTTCCGTAGCCCCGATTTCGATGCCATTCGATCACAGCTGAAATCCGCTATCGTTTTCGATGGCCGCAACCTCTACGATCCGAAGCGAATGGCGGCCCATGGTTTCCGCTACTACGCCATCGGCCGGGGCGACTCGTTACGCGTTTGAGTCGGATCGGCTGCTCGTTTTCTTAGTGCTGCGACGGCGTGACTTCGGTCGATGCCAGGTGGTGCGCTCGTTGGGATTCTCCTGTTCTTCACTGTTTCGGATAACGTAGGGTTTCGAACCGGAAGATCCGAAATAGGTGCGCGCCATCATTTCGCCGAGGATACCCGTCGTTAAGAATTGAATCGAAACCAACACCAGCAACACGCCGGCCAGCAGTAGCGGGCGAGTGCCGATATCTTCGCCCAAAAAGATCTTAACGCCCACGAGATAGGTCAGTATCAGACCGCCGATGCTGCCCATCACCAGTCCGATGCGACCAAAAAAGTGTCCGGGTCGGGACATGAAGCGCATGAAAAAGTAGACGGTGAGCAGGTCCAGGATGACGCGGTAGACGCGGGAGAGCCCGTATTTGGACTCGCCGAAACTGCGCGCGCGGTGGTTGACCACCTCCTCCTTGATGCGGGTGGGACTGGTATTGGCGGCTACCCAAGCGGGAATGAAACGATGCATTTCACCGTAAAGGCGAACGTTGCGTACAACGCTCATTCGATAGACCTTCAAGCCACAGCCATAGTCGTGCAACGTCACGCCAGTGATACGCCCGATCAGCCAGTTGGCGATGCGAGAGGGGATTTTGCGTAGCCACAAACTGTCTTTTCGGTCTTTACGCCAACCGGTCAACAGGTCCAGGTCTTCCTCGACGAGACGCTGAACCAGGCGCGGAATGTCGGCGGGATCGTTCTGCAGATCGCCGTCCATGGTCACCACCACTTCACCTCGCGCCAGGTCGATGCCGGTCTGCATGGCGGCGGTTTGACCGAAGTTGCGCTGTAATTCCACGACGCGCACATGTTTCCCGTATTGCTGCTGCAGCTCGTTCAGTCGCGAAACGGTGTGATCAGCGCTGCCATCGTCGACGTATATCAGCTCCCAGGGTGCGCCATAGTTTTTCAAAGCATCGTGAATCTGCTCGGTGAGCAGCGCTGCGTTCTCCTGTTCGTTGTACATGGGTACTACGATGGAGAGTCGCTGTGGTTCGGTTTTCGTGTCGCGCGTAGCAGTCATCGTCCGGCTCGCAACCTCTTTTTATTGCCGAGTTCTGGGTAACAACCAAGTCACCATCCCACCCAACAGACTGGCGGCCAGGAGAAACAGGTGGAGATTAACGGCGCCGTGGAGCGCTGACTTGGTGTCTATCCCCCAAGGTAACAGTGCCGCCATTATACCGGCTTCATAGGTACCCATACCGGCGAGGCTGTGAACGGGTAGTACGCTGGTCACCTCACCACCGATGACGCCCAGTAAAGCGGGTAACGCATCGAGCTCGACAAACAATTGCAGAATCCAGACGAACACGCCGAGCTTCACGATCCAGTTCACCAACGTCCACCACCAACTGCCTAGGAACAGACCGTAGGTCCGAGGCAAGCCTTGAGCGAACCGGTGGGCGAGCTCGGTCAACCGTTGCTGGTCGCGCTGCGCCAGCCACGCTTCGCTTGCCGTTCCCCAACGAAACAGTACCCAGGGGAGAACCAACCATGCCGCACACAGCGTTACAGCCCAGAGCGCCCCCAATGTTGGTACGACGATGGTAGGCAGCGCCAACAGCCCGAGGGTGTGCAGGTCCAGGACTCGAAACCATAACAACGCGGGCAGCGACCGAATGGCGGGAATGGCGAAGTAGTGCTTCATGAGTAGCGGAAAGGCCAGCTCGCCACTCCGCATGGGTAGCAGGTTATTGGAGAGGTTGTGCTGTAGCATGAGTCGTAGCGTGAGCGGGAACGATCCGCGCAGTTCGCGATGGAAAAAGAAGCAGAGCCGTAGTGAGCGCAATGCATAGCTGATCAGGAGTAGCAACAGGGCTAGCGCAAGCGAGAGTGGGGCGATCGACCACCATGGTTTCAGTAGGGACAGCCAGCCGATGTAGTATTCGATAAACAGTGCGAACGCGGTAAAGATCAGTAGCCCGAGAAAGGTTTTTTGTTGCGTGGTCAGCACAATAGTGAACGCGTCGTCTGTGGGTGCGGTTGCACTCTATCACCCGGTGGTGTCGAGCACTAGATCGACGCTATTGATGATCTCTCCTCACCTGGGGGTTGCGCCGGTGTGCCGGGCTTGATTACTCTGCCGCGAGCCCCGACGGGTGGGACGACAGATGACGAATCCAAATTGACTCCCCGACTTAGTGCCATCAACTGATGAACTCTCCAGCCACACCTGCCCGGATTGAGCAGCAAATAGGTACTCGACAGCTTGTTGCGATCGCCGCTGCGTTGGTGGCGGTTTGGGCTGCGGTCTACCTACCGTGGTTGGGTATGCTGGATCTGCTGCTTGAAGAGCCGCGCCGTGCGCTTATCGCCCGCACCATGATGGAGAGTGGGGACTATCTGGTACCGCGGCTAGGAGGAGAGATCTATACGGCCAAGCCGCCGCTGTTCAACGGGTTGATCAGCCTCAGTGCCGCAATCGGGGGCGGGTTGAATGAACTGACCGCACGAATGCCCTCTGCTATCGCGGTGGCGTTACTTGCCGTGGTGTTTGTCTTTACGGCGCGCCCCTTTCTGGCGATGCCCGGGTTGGTGTTTTTGGGATTGGCGTTGATGTTGAGCCCCGAGTTCATTGCCAAGGGCTCACTCGCGGAGATCGAAACGGTGTTCACCCTGCTGGTGGCGCTATCCATTTGGAGTTGGTACTTGTTGGACCGAATGGCACAGCGCGGGTGGCGGCTGTGGCTGCTTCCCGTGTTGTTGATGGCGTTTGCCTACCTGGCCAAACGCGAACCCGCGGTGGTGTTCTTTTACCTTTCCATTGCACCTTTCTTGCTGGTACACGGGCGCTGGAAAGCGCTGTTCGCACCCGGCCATGTGGCGGCGGGTCTGGTTGCCGTGATGTTGGTCGGGGGATGGTTGGTATCGGTTGTGCTACAGACCGGTTGGGAGGTGTTGTGGGATACGTTGCAGCGCGAGGTGTTACAGCGGGGCACCGAGCAGAGCTGGCAGAGCGTGATTCGGCATGTCCTGCTCTATCCTCTGGAGCTGTTGGTGGCGATGTTGCCCTTTTCGCTGTTGTTGCCGTTGCTTGTCGACCGGCGGCTGCGCGCTGCGTTGCGAAATCGATACGGAGATCTACTGCTCTTTTGTGGTCTGGCTGTCATCGCCAACCTTCCGGTCTATTGGTTTCGCGGGGAGGTGTCGGTTCGCTACTTCATGCCTATGTTTCCCTTTGCACTACTCGTCGCGGCAATGATCTTCGAGGTGTTGTGGGTCGAGCCGGAGTCGGTAGGAAGACGCAGTTCCCTCTATCTCAAGGGGCTCTTATGGGGTGGTTTGGGTGTCGCCGCGATGCTGTTGTTGATGTTTACCGCATCGATTGCGGTGCCGCTATTTAGCGCGGAGCGCCAGACTCTGATTCGACCACTATTTGCTGTGGCCCTGGTGATTTTGACGGGCGTGGTGGCAGGGTTAGGTTATCGTCGAATCGCTCGATCGTCCGGGGTGGCGCTGTTGGGGAGCTTTGTTCTCGTCGTGCTGTTGGCACGGGCGTTTTATTTTAATTTCCTGCTGCCGGACAAACTGTTCCGGGTGGAGCGCGAGCGCAACGCACCGGCGATTGTTGAGAAAGTGGAACAGATCACCCGGGGTGCCACGGTGTTGGTGCACAGCGTCCCTTGGGCGATCTGGTACTACGCACCCACCTCGCTGCTCCAATCCTTTCCTGGCGTCGCAACGCTGGAACAGGAGCCGTGGTTGTTGGTAAGCGAACGCGTCGTATCGTCCGATGCCTTTGCACCTCTCAATGTCAGCGAAGCGGCGAGTTTTCACTACAAGGGCGAAAAGCTCTTGTTGCTACGCGCAAAGCCGCGAGTATCGACAACGGCTCAATAGATCTCCAGTGGCGGCTCATCCATTAGCGCCGCCTGTTCGCGCAGTGCGAGAATCTGTTCCTCCCAGTAGCGGTGAGTGTTGAACCAGGGAAAGTGGTGCGGGAAAGCCGGGTCATCCCAGCGCTGCGCCAGCCAGGCGGAGTAGTGCAACATCCGCAGGGTTCGCAACGGTTCGATTAGATGGAGTTGAAGCGCATCCAGGTTGTTGAACTGACGGTAACCTTCCAGAAACCAATCCAACTGTTGCGTCATCGCGTTACGATCGCCTTCCAACAACATCCAGATGTCTTGTATCGCCGGACCCGTACGGCAGTCGTCGAAGTCCACCAGGCGAACCGACTCGTCGGTCCACAGGATGTTGCCGCGGTGGAAGTCGCCGTGCAGTCGAATCGCTCGGTAACTTCCCGCTGCCTGGAAACCTCGCTGGATACGAATCAGCAGATCCTCGAACAGCGTGCGATAGGCGGTTTCCAGGTCGGTGGGTATGAAGTGATTTTCCAGCAGGAATCGGGCGCTGGCTTCGGCGTAGTCGGCAATGGTGATGGTGGGGCGGTGAGTAAACGTTTTTGCCGATCCCAGGGTGTGGAGCTGTCCCAGCAGTCGGCCGATGCGCTGGTACTTCTCCTCGCTGTCCAGCTCCGGCCAATAACCGCCCACCCGCGGATAGAGCGAGAAGCGGAATTTGCCGAACCGGTGCAGCGTCTCGCCCGCGTCGTCGGTAAGCGGGGCGACGACGGGGGTGCTCTCCTCGATACCCACTTGATAGACACGGTTTTCGTAACTATTGAGCGCCAATAGACGCGCGTCGCTGAGCAGACCCGTGCTCTCTACCGCGCTGAGTACGGCATCGGGATTCAAATCGGCATAATCGTGTGTCTGATCCTCTCGCATGTCGCTACTCTATCATGCAGGACAAAATGCTAAGCTCACCGTTATGAAACCGTTCTGCGAATCCTCCGATCAGAATAAAGATCCCATACTCCAGGTCTTGCGCCAGGTGCTGGTCGAGCCTGGTGTCGTATTGGAGATCGGCAGTGGAACCGGTCGGCATGCGGTCCACTTCGCTGCGCATTTACCGCATCTCATTTGGCAACCCAGTGATCTGGAGGAGCGGTTGCCGGGGCTTCGAATGTGGTTGGAGGAAGCACTCCTGACCAACGTGCGTGATCCGTTGGTCCTCGATGTAAGCCAGTTGCCCTGGCCTATCGAAGAAAAGGATGCTGCCTACAGCGCCAATACCGCCCACATCATGCATTGGCCCCAGGTGGTGACTATGTTCAAGGGGCTGGGCACGGTGTTGAAGAGCGGTGGACTTTTCTGTCTCTACGGCCCGTTTAGTTACGGCGGAGAGCACACCAGCGCCAGCAATAGGGAGTTCGATGCCTCTCTGCACGCGCGCGATCCCGGAATGGGGGTGCGGGATGTCGAGGCGCTCAAGACGCTCGCCGGAGAGAACGGTTTGAGTCTGGTGGAAGATTTCGCAATGCCGGTGAACAATCGTATCTTGGTATGGCGTCGTGATTTTTAGGGCACGGTGTAGCGCTTCGGTAATTTGCGGTGAAGAGCTTTAGTGATCATTTTTCAGGACACTCCAAGGCGTACGCCCGATTTCGCCCCACCTATCCCGAGGCGTTGTTCCAACATCTGGTAGGCCTGATTGGGTCTCCTCGTTGCGCGTGGGATTGTGGTACGGGGAGCGGCCAGGCGGCTCTGGCTTTGGCGTCTCACTTTCAGGAAGTTATCGCCACCGATCCCAGCGCCAGACAGATCCAGGATGCCACCCCGTGCCAGAACGTACGCTACTGTGTCGCCACCGCGGAAGCGGCGCCACTCGCTGATCGAAGTATCGATCTGATTACCGTGGCCCAGGCGCTTCATTGGTTCGATCGAACCCGCTTCTATGCCGAGGTGAGACGGCTGTTGCGACCAGGCGGTGTGAGTGCTACCTGATGCTACGAGTTGCTGCAGATCGATCCGGTCATCGACGCGCGAATTCGGCACTACTGTTACGAGGTGGTGGGATCGTTCTGGCCACCAGAGCGGCAGTGGGTCGAGAGCGGGTACCGAACCCTGGACTTTCCCTTCGTGGAGTTGCAGATGCCCGCAATGGCGATGGAGGCCGAGTGGGATCTTGAGGCGGTCATCGGATATTTGGGTACCTGGTCTGCGACGCGAAGGTATCGGGAGGCGCGCGGGCAGGATCCCTTGGCTACACTGCATCGGGAACTCGAGGAGCTTTGGGGAGAGCCGGAGGGTCGGCGTAACGTTCAATGGCCGCTCGGTTTCCGCGTAGGGTGTATCGAGTGACGGCTCGAGTTGTCTACCGCAAGGGTGGCTGTTAACTTCCCAGGCATCTTACTGTCTCCAGAAGCCTGCGTGATCACTACCTCGCTTAAACTCGTTGCCGCATCTCTCTTCGGCGCAGCCGGTATCGTTGCTTTGACCTATGGGTGGATCGGCGGTTGGCTGGGTATTTTGCTGTGCATCGGTGTGTTGCTGCATTATGCTCGACAGGGAGGGGCTGCAACAGCGTTTAGCGCATTTAAACGGGGAGATATCGATGCGGTCAGGCGCGCCGTTGCCAGTACGTGGTGGCCGAATCTGCTCTCCAAGCAGAACCAGGCCTACCTGAATTGGATGGAGGGCGTGGTGTTGGTGGCCGATTACCGATTTACCCAGGCGCGGGAGAAGCTGCTCCTCGCCGCTCAAGGCGCTATACAGACAGAGAACGATCGCAGTTTGATTCAGTGTCTGTTGGCGGAGGTGTCGATGCAGCTCAACGATTGGGGTACCGCCAGTGATCACTATGTGCTGGCGAAACGGCTACGTCACCACGAGCAGGTGGATCGGATGATTGCTGCCGGGGAAAACCGGCTGCGAGCGCGAAGAGGTTTTTCGGACGATTCGGTCAACCAGGGAAAAGCGAATGAGAAAGCGTCGGGAGAGGCGCCGTCATCGGCGTTTGAAACAGCGGCAGCGCATTTTTATCCAGATCCTGGAATCGGATCGCGAGCCATCGCTCAATGGTAAGACCTGCTACTGTTCGGCGGTGGATATTTCAGCTACCGGTCTGCAGGTGGAGCTGGACCAGGAGGCACCACAGGGGTGTGTGTTGGATTTGTGGGTCGAGGTGGCGGGGAGATCCGGTCGCTATTTTCTTACCGGGACCGTGCGCTGGTGCCTGCAGGAGGAGGGGCGTAGCAAGTACCTGGTGGGCGTTGAACTTACCGAGGGCACTTCCACGGATGCTACGGAGTGGGCCGATTTCCTCAGTGAAAGAAGTGATGAGAATGAAAACAGTTGATGATCTGTTGTCCGGTAATCGTCGTTGGTCCGCGGAGATCGTAAGCAGCGATCCCGGGTTTTTTCGGCAGCTCGCCGAACAACAGTCGCCCGAGTTTCTCTGGATCGGCTGTTCCGATAGCCGGGTACCCGCTACCCAGGTGACGGGCTTGATGCCGGGAGAGCTTTTCGTCCATCGCAATATTGCCAATCAGGTGAACGAGTCGGATCTCAATTGTCATTCGGTACTGCAGTATGCGGTTGAGGCGCTCAAGGTCAGGCACATCATCGTTTGCGGGCATTACGGTTGTGGTGGGGTTAAGGCGGCCTACGAGAAGCAGAAACTGGGACGAATGGATGGTTGGCTCGGAGGTATCCGGGACCTGGCGGAGCAGTGCGCTCAAGAGCTCGATCGTTTGGATGAAACGGTACGCATCGATCGACTCTGCGAACTGAATGTGGTGAAGCAGATCGGCAACGTCTGCGCGACGAACGTCGTACGAGAGGCGTGGGGACGCGGACAAACGTTGGAGGTACACGGACTCATCTATGGTCTGGAGGACGGGTTGCTGCATAATTTGGACATCCATGTGTGTGACGCGGATCAGGCCGATCGGTTGAGTGTTGGGAGCCTACCTGGGGAGTGATCGGTGATGGCTGAGATAGCGGCGCGCGATCGACAATTGATCGAAGCGGTTCGGGAGGCGTGCGTTACCGCTGCGTTGAAAGGTTACGAGGATGCAGGACTCAGCGGCTTGTGCCATGAGGGGCGTTGGGAGTGCGCGATTAGTGCAATCCGCGTAGCCGACCTCGGTACCGTCGTTGCAGCGCTGGAGGAGGCGTGACTGCTCCAGCCGTCAAACGGGTATACGATCAACCTGCACCCGGAGATGGTTTTCGAGTTTTGGTGGATCGACTTTGGCCTCGTGGTATGTCCAAGGAGAAGGCTGCCGTGGATCTTTGGTTGCGCGACATCGCACCGAGCAATGAGTTGAGACAGTGGTACCATCGCGATTCCTCCCAGTGGGAAGAGTTCCGAGAACGCTATTTCCGTGAGTTGGATCAACGCCCCGCGGATGTGGCGGAACTGCTGGCAAAGTGTCGGGCGGGTGCGGTGACACTGCTCTACTCCTCGAAAGAGTTGGAATTCAACAACGCTAACGCGCTTTGCACCTATCTGAAGCAGAGAATGAACGATCTTGAAGCGTGACACGCACCGTTGCGCTACGAGCTGTCGCTGCTCGCACTGACCCTCGTCGCATTGACGATCTCCGGTATCGGACCTTTCGACCGGCTGACCTGGTGGCTTGAAGTAGCGCCGGTTGTTCTCGTGATCCCCATTCTCTGGTGGACTCGTAAGCGTTTTCCGCTGACGCGACTGCTCTACACACTTATCTTCGCTCATGCGCTGATTCTGTTGTTGGGCGGGCACTATACCTACGCTCGGGTTCCACTCGGATTCTGGGCCCAGGATCTGTTTGATCTCTCACGCAACCACTACGATCGGGTGGGTCATCTGGCCCAGGGGTTTGTGCCGGCTATGGTCGCGCGCGAGATACTGTTGCGTTGTACGCCCCTCGTCACGGGGAAAATGCTCTTTTTCATCGTGGCTTGTATAGCGCTGGCCATCAGCGCTTTCTACGAATTCATCGAGTGGTGGGCAGCCGTGCTGTTAGGCGGATCGGCAGAGGAGTTTCTCGCTCTGCAGGGCGATATTTGGGATACCCAGTGGGATATGTTCATGGCTCTGTCGGGTGCCATCGCCGCCCAACTACTGCTATCGCGCTGGCACGACAGACAGCTCGTTCGTTTATAAGCGTCGAACGTTTCGGTGCTCGTCGGCGCTCTTGCTGATACAATGGGCGCCGCTTTTGTCGTGCTAACAGGCCCAATTTCACAGTTTCAGATATTCCGATCATGCAACCCGTCATCGCCCTGGTCGGGCGACCCAATGTGGGTAAATCCACCTTATTCAATCGGCTCACCTGTAGCCGAGATGCGCTGGTGGCCGATGTGCCGGGCCTCACGCGTGACCGTCAATATGGTATCGGTCGAATCGGCGATCGCCGCTTTATCGTGATCGATACCGGGGGATTGGGTGGCGGTGAAGCAGGAATCGATGCGGCCATGGCGGAGCAGTCCCGGCAAGCCATTCGAGAGGCCGATGTTACGTTGCTGTTGGTGGATGTTCGCGCGGGGCTTACGCCGGGCGATGAGATGATCGCACAGTTCCTCCGTGAGGAAGGTAAGACGGCCTTTCTGGTCGCTAACAAAGTGGATCGCGAGGACGCTGACCTGCTTTGCGCCGAATTTCATGCTTTGGGGTTAGGTGAGCCACAGCCGGTGTCTGCCAGCCACGGGCGCGGTGTTGGCAATCTCATGGATCAGGTGATGACCGCTTTCCCCGAAGCGAGTGACGAGTCGGTGGAGCAGGATGATGGGGGTGTTCGTGTAGCCGTGGTGGGGCGACCCAATGTAGGGAAATCGACCCTAGTCAATAGGCTGTTGGGAGAAGATCGCGTCGTGACCTTCGATCAACCCGGAACGACCCGGGATGCCATTGCGATTCCCTTCGAGCGTGATGGTCAACCCTACATACTGGTGGATACCGCCGGAGTTCGCCGTCGCGGAAAGGTACGCGAGGCAATCGAGAAGTTCAGTATTGTCAAAACGCTGCAGGCCATCGATCAGGCCAACGTGGTTATCGTGGTACCCGATGCGCAGGAGGGCGTAGCCGACCAGGACGCATCGCTAATCGGGTTGGTCTTGGAGAGCGGACGCGCGTTAGTGTTGGCAATCAACAAATGGGATGATCTGGAGGACGATCACCGTGACCAGGTTCGCCGCGAGGCGGAGCGTAAACTGAGCTTTCTGGGTTTTGTCGATGTCCATTTTATTTCGGCGCTCAAAGGTTCTGGGATCGGAAAGCTGTTCCAGTCGGTGCAACGTGCTTATCGCTCGGCCATGCGCGAGTTTAAAACGCCCGAGCTCACCCGGATCCTGGAAGATGCCGTCGAACAGCATCAACCGCCCATGGTACGGGGGCGGCGAATCAAGTTGCGCTATGCTCATCAAGGTGGAAAAAACCCGCCGCGAATCGTAATCCACGGCAACCAGGTGGGTTCGATCCCGGAGGCCTATCGGCGTTATCTGATTAACACCTATCGCACAGTGTTTAAGATCAAAGGCACCCCACTTGCCCTAGAGTTCAAGTCGGGAACCAATCCCTACAAGGACAAGAAAAACCCACTGACCCCACGTCAGCAGAAACGCCGCAAACACCTCATGAAACATGTAAAAAAGCGATAGGTTTCAAGACTTCCGGCCTCTCTACCCCCCTTTTCAGCTCTCCCGAATGGGGTGGCTTGTCGCACAGTTTTCTTGTTCTATGCTTCAAAGAAACGGTTTTTGGTTCAACCGCAGCGATCTCTAGGGCTGTCGGCGGTAAGGAGCAACTGTCATGAATACGTTGAAAGCGGTTTTCGCTACAGCAGTGTTGGCATTAGGGTGGGGCGTCAGTAGTGCGGATGGCGGAGGAGTGATCGTCCATCGGTCGGTAGAAGCGACGTACGAGGATGTTCTGTTTGAACTCAATGAAGCCCCGTCAAGGTTTGGTAAAGAATTACACGGCTCACGTTGCCATGATGCTCAATCGCACCGCGAAGGATGTTGGTGCAGACCGAACTATCTACAGACACGGTGACGTGATCGAGTTTTGTTCGGCCACGTTGTCCCGCGCAGCGATGGAAGCTGATCCCAATAACATGGCGGTGTGCCCCTATTCGATGTTCGTTTACGAAACCGTCGCCAATCCAGGCAAGATTGTAGTGGGTTATCGCAAGGTTATCGGTGGTTCCTCCTCTGCTTCAAAGGCGGCCTTGGCGGATGTGAATAAACTGTTGTCGGATATGCTGAAACAGGTTGTCGATGAGTTTTGAGGGAGCCATTATCGGGGTACTTATCGACAGTAGAAGCCCCTCTTCATCGAAGACTAACCTCGGTGGGTGATTGAAGAAAACCGAAATAGAGCGATAATAGGCACGTTGGTCAGGACGACCATTTATTGTGAAAGGATGCACCGTGTCCCATCGATTGGCGGTGTTGTCCGCCTTGGGTGTTGCGCTGTCTTGTTCGGTTACCGAAGCAGCGGCGCCAAACCTTAAACTTCCTCAACCCTGTGAAAGAAGCCCCCACATCTACCAGTGGCGAGATGCCAATGGGGGTTTGCAGATCAGTAACTGCCCTCCTACCGCCGGTGGAGAGGAGGTTCGAAAGATCCCTCGTGCCTCTCTACGGCCTACACTGATCCAACCTCCTCCCGCGCAAAAAGCGAGTTCCAAATCGCGCCGCAAGGGTGAGAAGAGATCGCGCAAGAAGAAGCACTGCCGTAAATCGCTCAGCGCGGAGCAGATGCGTAGCCTCTCTTCCAAGTGTCGTTGGTTGATAGGTCGGATCGAACACCTAAAGGGCCTCGTGGCGCTGAGTAAGCGCCATGGATGCAAGAAAAGCGTCTGGCAACCAACGCTCTCAAAGCGAAAGAGAGAGCTCAAAGAGGCACGTTGTGGGGTGCGATTATGAGCAGAAAATCTCTTCTCGGTAACGTCATTATCATTTAACTCGATGAATTTACAGAATAATTACTGAAATCGGTCACCGTAAAAACGTTTGCGTAATATGGTTGACGTATAGGTTAACCAAGTCTATATCACGTCCCCATGGAGTCCTTACCGACCGATTTCTATACCGTGACCGAGCTGGCGGACGAGCTGGGGATTACCCCGCGCACTATCCGCTTCTTACGAAACCAAGGGTCTTATCAAGCCTCGAAGGGCGGGCACTACCCGTGTCTACACGCATCGCGAGCGGGCACGGATGCTGCTCATACTGCGGGGCAAAAGGTTGGGATTCACACTGGCGGATATTCGTGAGTATCTGGACCTCTACGATGCCGACCCGTCGCAAGTGAAACAGCTGCAACTACTGACACAGAAGATTGATAAACGTATCGCCGAGCTGGAGCAGCAGCGCGAAGATCTCGTAACGGCGTTGCAGGAGTTGAGTGAAATTCGTCAGAGCTATAACTGAATCGGGTGTTTAAAGAATGTGAAAAATAGCGGTGTATCTGGTTGATGGGTAGTCGCCAAACCAATCACTCAACCAACAGGGATACACCGCTATGGAGAAAGAGAATAACGTTGTTGCGTTTTCAGGTCGACAGGAACTCACTGATGGCCTGACTGAATTACTGAGAACAGGGGCAGTTCAGCTGATTCAGCAAGCAGTAGAAGCGGAGTTGGCCGGATTTATGGAACAGTTTTCAGCTCGCTTACTGGAAG
>Ga0209260_10000076_pt1 | contig 73415 bp, 54 predicted proteins | sample WorMetTypGCAVOLI_FD_187421 | JGI IMG/M metagenome (GOLD analysis project Ga0209260, IMG submission 187421) | Marine gutless worms symbiont microbial communities from Max Planck institute for Marine Microbiology, Germany - Olavius algarvensis... ...
TTAACCCTATAGTTGCATAAAATTTTGAAATCCAACTTCGCTGCTGCAATGAAGACCATTGAAAGTATTGACTGATCCTGGATTCTGGTTTCTGGATACTGGATGTCGTTGAAATTCACCGATAGTGTCCTGAGAGATATCCAGCATCGAGTATCCAGCATCCAGCATCAGCCCGGAAAAAGCAACGATCTCAGGCATAACGGCCAGGCTAGATGATAAGAATTTATGCAATGTTAGGGTTAAATCTGCCAGTTTTGCCGTATTTGCTTTAGGCCCCTGGCGGGTCGGCGCAAAGGAGGAAAATATTGTCGGATCTTGAGAAACTTTTTCGTGCGGGCACCTGGCGGCCGGTGGGCGAGGTGGACCGCTCATTTGTGCGGAACCGGAACATTGAAGCTTCTCCCGGCTATATCTGGCATCACCGCAACCCATGCGATCAGGTTGAGCTCTCAGTCGTCATTCCCACTCTCGATGGATACCGAAACGGTTACCTGCCAAAATTGTTGGCCCAGATCGGACGCCAGGAATATTCGGTTTGCGAAATCATCGTCGTGCGGGCAGATCCGCGGCAAGGCCGTGCCATTAACGTTGGGGCAGCCGCCGCTCGAGGCAAGTATTTGTTGACCCTGGACGATGACTCATCCATACCCGACCCCGCAACTTTTGGTAAGCTGGCGGCCGTGATGGAACAATACCCGCAGATCGGGATGGCCGGGGGAAGCAATCTCGTCCCAAAGGATGCCTCCGCTTTTGTTAAGCGTGTCATGATACAGCTTCCCCGGCGTTCATGTCCGATGGTTCAGAAGATTACTGATTCCGACCTGGCTGAGCACGGCTGTCTGATCATGCGCCTGGCGGAATTCAAGAGCATCGGGGGGGAGAACGAGTTGATTCCCAGAGGGCTGGACCCTTATCTGCGGGAAGAGTTTCGCAAATTGAATAAACGGATCGTGCTCGTGCCGAAGGTTTTCTATCATCATTTACCGCCGGCGAATCTGTATAATCTGTTGCGCCAGTTTTATCGCAATGGGCGTCAGGCAGCGTTCACCAATCGTAATTTTCCCCAATGGGTCGTTGAGACACCGTCAACGCATGGTCGTTTTAAAGCACACCTGCCGCTGTCGCTGCGGGTTTGTCGTTTTCCTATTCGTTTAATTATGGCGCTCATAACTGGAAAACCCATCTGGTTTTTGAGCGAAGTGTTCTATGCTTTGGGTTTTGCCCGCGAGTGGATGGCCTTAGTAAATTTTCACTCGCCAAGAGGAAAGGATATAAGCCGATTAAATGAAGGATAGGCTGTTACAGTGGCTGGTTTGTCCGGACTGTGCGGGTGGATTGACATTAGCGGTTTACCGCCGGCAAGACAATGAAGTAAATGAAGGCACGCTTCAATGCCAATGCGGCCAAATATTCCCGATCATTGGCGGGGTTCCGAGGCTACTCTGTGATCCGTTAAGCCGAAATCTGCCACGTCTCTATCCAGATTTTTTTCAGCGTCACTCAGACCTGCTCGAAAATCAGGCCAAATCCGCTGCAATTGGCGTGAGTACCGGAAATAAGGCGACGATTGACCGTTTCGGCTACGAATGGTTGCATTTTTCAGATTATAATTGCGATAATTTCGATCAATTTGTTGCGTCTCTTCCCGCTGAATTTTTTAACGGCAAGTTAGGGCTGGACGTAGGATGTGGCGCCGGACGTCATGTTCGGCAGGCAAGCCGATTAGGAGCTGAGGTCATAGGGATTGACTTGTCACATGCCGTAGATGCGGCCCACCTCAATAATATCGACAACGATAGGGTTCATATTGTCCAGGCTGATGTATACAACCTCCCGTTTAACAATGGAATATTTCAATTTATATATAGCCTGGGCGTTTTGCATCATCTGCCGGATCCTGAGAGGGGATATAGAGCTTTGCCGGCTCTTTTAAGCAAGGGTGGTTCCCTTTTCATTTGGGTCTATGCTTATGCACTGCGAAAGGTTGCACTTGAATTACTGCGATTTATTTCCCAGCGGCTTTCCAATCACAACGTCCGGCGCATGGCTTATCTCTGCAATTTGATTGATTATGGTATTTTCATAAACACGTATCGACTGCTGGCAAATCTCCCGCTTGCCGGTATATCGATAAAGCGGCATTCTCCTTTGCGAGTCAAAGAGTACGCAAACTACGGATTTTCTGTTGGGTATACGGATTGGTTTGATCGTTTATCAGCGCCGATTACAAATTATTATCGAGAAAATGAAATGCAAGCGTGGTTGCAGCATGGCGGGCTTTGCAAGACGGTGCTGAGATTAGAAGGCGACTCATGGTGGTGGCTTTACGGTGAAAGGAAAGCATAATTGTGAATTTCTTAGTGGTCTGCACGGATTTTCCACCCCGTATTGGGGGAATTAGCACCTACACGAAGGAATTGGCAACGGCCCTTGCGAAAAGAGGCCGGGTTACGGTTTTAGCCCCAGGAGCTTCTCATTCAGCATCTTTTGATCATGCCTGCCCCTTCGCAATCATCCGGACGCCCCGCGTGCCGCTGCTTCGAGTGGCGGCATTTTTTGTCTATATCCCATGGCTGGTTCGGCGATATCACATCGGCGCCATACTTCACACGGTTTGGATTACAGCCCTCATCAGCCATTTATGGTGCCGGTTGATGCCGGTACCTTATTTTATCAGCGTTTATGCGTCTGAAATCCTCGATGATCAAAGGAATTGGCGCCGGCGATTGAAAGGTTATCTGAAGCGTTGGCGCCAGGCAACCTTCTGCAGGGCCAAGGGCATATTCCCTATCAGCAAATACACTGCCCGGATCATAATGGACTTCGGAATACCTGAAGACAAGATTCAAGTGATCCCTTGCGGCGTAAATCCACGGCGCTTCATGCCGGCTAAATCATCTAAGGCAGCAAAAGGGCAGAAGAAACTGTTGACGGTGGCGCGCCTTGATTTGCACAAAGGGCATGATCGTATTCTTGAAGCTTTAGCTATTTTGAAGGAACAGGGGTTTTCTCCGCGGTACCTTGTCGTCGGCGAGGGAGAAGAGGAAATCCGATTGCGCCGGATGTCGCAAAAACTTGGTTTGACGGAACAGGTCATATTTGCAGGATTTATACCGGAAAATCAACTGCCAAAAGTTTATGCAAGTGCTGATATTTTCATTATGGCAAGCAGGGAAATTCCCGGACGTTTGGATCTCATAGAGGGCTTTGGAATTTCATTTCTAGAAGCAAGTGCCAGCGGACTGCCTTTAATTGCGGGCCGCTCCGGTGGGGTATCGGATGCTGTGCGTGATGGGGAAACCGGGATTTTGGTGAACCCGAATGAACCGCGGGAAATTGCCGAGGCTTTAAGGCGCTTGCTCAATGATAATGATTTTGCCTCTCGTCTGGGAAATGAAGGACGCAAGTGGACGGTAACTCAGATGAATTGGGACAGCGTTGCTGAACGACTAGAGCGTGGCATTCAAACTCTGATGTGAATGCAAGGCGTGTCGAAGGGTGAAAAACTTTCCCAAGCAAAAAACGTTTGGCAGAAAGATCCAGGAGATCATATGAAAAAAGCTCTTATTACAGGCATAACCGGCCAGGATGGCAGTTACCTTACCGAACTCTTATTAAGTAAAGGCTACGAGATACACGGTATCGTAAGACACGTCGCCCTGGAGCATCCCCAGGCGCGAATGTGGAGAATTAGGCATTTGCTTGACCGAATACATATTCACAGTGCTTCCATGGAAAGCTATGCCAGCATTTTTAACATTATTGCCGAAATCAAGCCGGACGAATGTTACCATTTGGCGGCCCAGAGCTACGTTTCATATTCATTTGAAGACGAATTTTCAACGATTAACACTAATTTAAATGGAACGCACTATGTTCTTTCCTCATTAAAGCGGCAAGCGCCCGATTGCCGTTTCTATTTTGCCGCGTCTAGTGAGATGTTTGGCAAAGTAAAAGAAACTCCTCAAACTGAAGAGACTCCGTTTCATCCGCGCTCGCCCTATGGTATTTCAAAAATGGCCGGGTTTGAATTAACGAGAAATTATCGGGAGGGTTATGGATTGTTCGCGCTTTCAGGCATTTTATTTAACCATGAGTCGCCGCGAAGAGGTGGTGAGTTTGTAACCCGCAAGATATCGTCCAGTGCTGCAAAAATTAAGCTGGGGCTGGAAAAAAAAATTCGCCTTGGTAATCTCCAAGCCAAACGCGATTGGGGGCATGCCAAAGATTACGTGAATGCTATGTGGCTCATGCTGCAACAGGATGAGCCGGAAGATTATGTGATCGCTTCAGGAATTTCTCATTCAGTAGAAGAATTTCTTGAGGCAGCCTTTAATTATGTTGATTTGGACTATCGAGACCATCTGGTTCTTGATGAAAACCTGTATCGCCCAGCCGAGGTTAAACTTCTTCAGGGTGATGCATCCAATGCAAGGAAAAACTTAAATTGGTCCCCGACAATATCATTCGAAGAATTAGTAAAAGAGATGGTAGAAGGTGATCTTGAATGGTATGCAAAATGAGAACCAGGGCCAAAAGAGTTTTAATCTATCAGGTAGCCAGATCTGATACAACAAGTCAGTCGAGTAATGCGCAATGTGTGGAATCTGCGGACAAATAAGCTATAACCGAAAATCGATAGATGAAAAACTAGTCGGCCGGATGTGTCGGTCTTTAGAGTATCGAGGACCGGATGACGAAGGGATCTATATAAACTCTGATTCCGATGCGATGTCCTCTGGGATTAATATCGGCTTGGGGCACAAGCGCTTATCAATCATTGATCTGTCTTCAGCAGCCCGGCAACCCATGTCTAACGAGGATAACACCTTGTGGATTACCTATAATGGAGAAATATATAATTTCAACGAATTACGCCGTGAACTGGAACGCAAAGGCCACCTGTTTAAAAGCGATTCGGATACGGAAATTGTTCTGCATTTGTATGAAGAGGAAGGGTTGCAGGCTGTGGAACAAATCAACGGTATGTTTGCCTTTGCGCTCTGGGACAGCAAGCAGAGAAGGCTCTGGCTAGGCCGTGATCGGTTGGGCATCAAACCGCTTGTTTATTATTGGGATGGGAAAAGCTTTGCTTTTGCATCTGAAATTAAATCACTTCTGGCCGATCCAGCAATTCCAAAAGAATTAGACTACGAGGCACTGTACCTATATCTCACCTTTAACTATGTACCGGCACCCTATACGATTTTCAAAGGAATCCGCAAACTGGAGCCGGGGCATTTATTGATTCTAGAAAACGGCAATCTGAAAAATTTTAAATACTGGGATGCGCCCGAAACTATTGACCCGCAAATCGCATCACTTCCTTTTGCCAAGCAGGAGATTTATTATAAGGACCGGCTTTTTAACCTACTAGATAATGCAGTCAGCACCCGCATGATCGCCGATGTGCCCCTAGGTGCATTTTTGAGCGGTGGTATTGATTCCAGTGTGATTGTCGCACTCATGGCGCGCAATACCGACAAACAGACCCAGACGTTTAGCATCGGTTATAAAAACGACACACTTTATGATGAGACGGAATTTGCTCGGGAAGTGGCCGGGCTTTATGGCACGGATCACCATGAATTCAAACTGTCACATGCGGATATGCTGGGTGCCCTCGGCCACATCCTCGCTGCTTTTGACGAACCTTTTGCCGATTCGTCGGCCATCGCCACATTTATTGTTGCCAGGGAAACGAAAAACCATGTCACGGTGGCACTCTCCGGTGACGGTGGTGATGAGCTCTTCGCAGGCTATCGATCATACCTGGCAGAATCCTGGCGTTCAAAATATATGCTGGCCCCCAGGTTATTCAGGGAAGGCTTATTAGAAAAATTTATTTATACCCTGCCGGATTCAAGAGATACCAAAGGCCTGGAATACATCCGGCGGATGAAAAAATTCATTAAAGGGACCAAAGGATCTTTTCCGGAAAGAATTCTTTCACTGAAAGAGGTTTTCCCTCAAGACCTCAGGCAAAAAATTCTATATAACGCCCCCAATGCTAAATCTTTAAGTGATCCGGCTCTAGCACGGATTGAAGGCTTATTAGAATACTATCAGAATGATACCCTGAACAGTATTCTTTACTCTGATTTGAGAGATTCCCTGCCGGGCGATATGCTTACAAAGGTTGATTGGATGAGCATGAAAAACTCCCTTGAAGTTCGGGTTCCGTTTCTGGATCATCGCGTGGTGGAACTTGCCTTCAAAATGCCAGGAGCCTTGAAGATATGCAGGGGAACCACCAAACACATTCTCAAAGAGACCTTCAAGGATATACTACCTGCAAGCCTCTACCGCCGTCCCAAGGCCGGGTTTGAAGTCCCGATCAGTCGGTGGTTGAAAAATGAGCTGAAGTTTTTGCTCGACCAATATCTTGCTGAGAATAGAATTCAAAACCAGGGTATATTTGATCCGAAGATTGTCAAACAACTTGTGGGACAACATATGAGCGGCAAAACAGATACATCCTGGATGCTCTGGAATTTAATTGTATTCCAGTGTTGGTACGAAAATTATTTTCTTTAAAATTGACCTTACTTTAATACATTTTACCCTAACATTGCATAAATTCTTGTCATCTAGCCTGGCCGTTATGCCTGAGATCGTTGCTTTTTCCGGGCAGATGCTGGATGCTTGATACTCGATGCTGGATATCTAACAGGACACTAGCGGTGAATTTCAACGACATCCAGGATCCAGCAACCAGAATCCAGGATCAGTCAATACTTTCAATGGTCTTCATTGCAGCAGCTAAGTTGGATTTCAAAATTTTATGCAACTATAGGGTTGACAGTTAAACTCTTTCATGTGCTTTGCTCTAACCACGGGATTTCAGTAGGTGGCATTGATTGGAAAATGTGGATTGAAGATATAGAAAAGTAAACTCAATGCCAGGTAATTAAGATTATGACATACTGGATATTTTGGAGATGCAATTATGACAATTTCTGATACAATAACTGGATTGAGTGTGGTCGTCCCTGTTTATAATGAAATTGAGATCGTCCAAGATCTTATAGAAAAGCTCATCTTAGCATTAAATAGACTAAATACCCCGGCGGAATTGATCGTGGTTGATGATGGTTCTACAGACGGGACTTCTGAAGTTCTCAGTTCACTTTCGGAGAAAATAAAACTGATCCGACATCCCTGTAATCGCGGGTATGGAGCTGCATTAAAAACTGGAATACGCCAAGCAACCTATACAATTGTTGCTATCACGGACGCGGATGGAACCTATCCAAACGAAAATTTCTCAAAACTGATGACTGGCATGCAATCCAACGATATGGTTGTAGGTTCAAGAAATGGTTCGAAAGTGCACATCCCTTTAGTCAGGAGACCGGCCAAATGGTTGTTAAATAAACTTGCAAATTCTCTTGCAGAGATGGAAATTCCGGACTTAAATTCAGGATTTAGGGCATTTCGTAAAGAGATTGTGGAAAAATATACTCACATTCTTCCGAACCGTTTTTCATTCACGACTACAATAACTTTGATTTTGATATCAGAAGGTTACAGAATCAAATATATACCGATTAATTATCATAAGCGTAAAGGCCGTTCAAAGATAAAGCCCAAAGATGCACTTGGATTTTTAATACTTATTATCCGTGCAATTACTTACTTTAATCCGTTGCGAATCTTTTTACCATTTTCAATGGTTCTCTTTGCTTTAGGTATATTACGACTAAGCTTTGATTTTTTAATTCTCCACAATTTAACTGATTCTACCACTCTTTTATTTCTTTTTGCTCTCCAAGTTGGATTAATCGGTATTGTAGCAGATCTAATTGTAAGAAGAAACGGATAATAAACCATCCGGCAGGGAAATTCAAGTCATCCCATGCCATGCACGGGCTGGTAGTTGATTTTTGTTTAAAAATTCAGGTAATAACTTATCAATAAAGTAAAGAGATCATTAAATGAAGAAAAAAATTATATTTATAGTACCACCCTTTAAAATATTGAAAGAAGGAAAGGGATCTTTAATACAGCTAAAAAGATATGGAAATCAAATTCCTCTGGGAATTGCGATTCTCGCAGCTGTTGTAGAAAAAAACGGTCACCAGGCAGAAATAATTGATTCAGCAGCAGAAGATCTAACAATTAATGAAGTTGTTCTTAGATTAGGGAAAATGAAACCTGATGTTATTGGTATAACATCCACTACGGCGTCCAAGAAAAGTGCCTACCAGCTAGCAAAGGGAATTAAAGCAAAATATAAAGTGCCACTGATATTGGGGGGCGCTCACGCAATGGCTTTTGGGGAAGATATTTTTCAGGAATGTGAGGCATTCGATTTCGTCTGCTACTCTGAAGGGGATATTGTCATAGAACAACTAATTGAAGCTATTTCTGGAAAACGCAGATTAGATAGTGTCGATGGGATTGTATATAAAAAAAATAACAAAATTATTAAAAATCCAAATCTATCGGTTATAAAAAATTTGGATACTGTTGCTTTTCCAGCTTACCAAAAATTTTATTTAGACTTGTACAAAGCGCTACCCAGACAGGTAAAAAGAAGACCATCGCTTCCCTTCATCACATCTCGTGGTTGCTTCTACCGTCGCTGTACTTTTTGTTTCCAAGCTAGCAAAATGGGACAATCCTATAGAAGAATGTCCCCCGTACGTGTTGTTAATGATCTTAAATATCTTATTGATACGTACAAGATAAAAGATATAACATTTTGGGATGATAATTTTTTAATTAACAATCGTTGGCTTTCAGAATTCGCCGAATTGATAAAGGAAAATAATATTGATCTTACTTGGTCTTGTTATGGAAAGGTCGATACGGTCTGTGAAGAATCGCTTGTTAAATTGAAAAGTGTAGGCTTATGGAACATCTTTTTCGGATTTGAAACCGGAAATCAAATGTTGTTAAACGAAATCAAAAAAGGCATTACCTTGGCACAAAGCAAAAAAGCGGTCGAGATATGTAATCGGCTTGGGATCGATATTAGAGGATCTTTTATGCTTGCACTTCCTGGCTCGACTCCTGAAATAGACAAACAAACTGTTGAATTCGCAAAACAACTTGATTTATCGTACGCTCAATTCCATTTAACTTATCCAGAATTTGGAACACATTTATACGATATGGCAATAAAGAAAGGACAAATAGTGCGAGACATTGAATTTAAAGGCAGGACTACCGCAGTTTATATACCTGATGGTTATCATGATGCTAAAGAGGTAGAAAAAATTTCAAAATATGCATATCTGCATTTTTATTTTAGATTAAAATATTTCCTAAAACACATTAAAAAGATACGGTCGTTTCATGATCTACGAGAATATTTGTTTGGGACCTTTTTCGTTTTAGGTATTGTAATTGGAATGATTTTCAGGAAAAACTCTCGATCGACAGGTAGCTCTTAACCCAAACTAAAAATGAAACTTTTTAATTTACTTCAGTATGTCACAAACCTTTGGCGACTCTTTCAGCTTATAGGAAAATATGGTTTTGCCGTTTCCCGCCTTTTGGTCTGTTATAATCCTCTCATAAACGTATGACAAAAATTCTACACATCATTACCCGCCTGGACATGGGCGGTTCGGCACAGAATACTCTGTTGACCTGCCACAAGCTTGCTCGGAAATACGAGATTGTGCTGGTTCATGGCCTTTCGCAAGAGTCAAATATGACCGACTCAGAAAGCGAAGCTGTTGTTAGGCAAATAAATGACGCCCGGGTAAATGGAGTCAAGATTGTCCAAATTCCTTCTTTGTTGCGTCGAATCAGTCTGGTCAATGATATTCGCGCACTGTACGGTCTCGTTCGAATATTAAAAACCGAAAAGCCCGACGTCGTTCATACTCACACCTCTAAAGCCGGCATATTAGGGCGGATGGCGGCTAAAATTGCTAGGATTCCGCTCATTGTCCACACGCCGCACGGACATGTTTTCTTCGGCCATTTCGGCCCGATTCTTTCCAGGGTATTTCTAGGGGTTGAAAGGCTTTTTGGGATTCTGACTGATCGTGTAATTGCGCTTAGCGATGGCGAACGCAGCGACTACTTGGATCGCAATGTCTACCCCGAGGATAAGCTTGTTCAGATTCACAGCGGGGTTGATATTGAAAAATTCAAGCAGTCTCCGGTTAGCGCCGTTGAGAAGAAACGATCTTTAGGACTGGACCAGAACGGATTGGTGGTAGGCTTTTGCGGCTGGCTGCTCCCGATCAAGGGGCCTATGCATTTGCTCAAGGCCATGGACGAAATCTGGCACGATTATGAGGATATTGTCCTCGTATTTATCGGAAAAGGGGATCTGGACGTTGATTTGAGGACCGCGGCCTTGAAATCAAGTGCTAACGGCAGGGTCAATTTTTTGGGCTGGCGTGACGATGTAGATGAAATTATGCCGATATTTGACATCTTCGTGTTGCCATCGCTAAACGAAGGCATGGGCAGGGTGTTGGTTGAAGCCATGGCGGCCGGCAAACCGGTAGTGGCCAGCAACGTTGGCGGAATTCCTGACCTGGTGCAGCACGATTATAATGGATTACTGGTGGCACCCGGAGATGAAAAGGCTCTGGCGGCCGGCATCAAACAGCTCATAAACGATCCGAACAAAATAAAGGTGATGGGTCAGCGCGGCACAGAACTCTGTAATCAATTCAGCGCAGAAGCGATGATCAGAAAAATAGACCATTTATATGAGCAACTATTGAATCCGCATCACCCGCTTCAGGCTTCGCTCTGCGAGCTTCGATCCGACAAGTCGCTTGAGACACAGAGCACACGGAGGGAAAAGTCCCAGCCCTCCGGGCAAGGAATATATAATAACAATAAATGCTAGATTTCAATTTGACAGCTTTACGTATAGCAAGCTGATAGCGGGATGCCAGCACGGGTGGTGAATAAAATTTTGAAATGATGATTTGGTTGAGATATTTGAGACAAGGGTTGTCGCGGAAGATGCCCCGGGACCGTATTTCAGGTGGTCGAGGCTATGGCCGCTTTAAAGCCAATCTGAAAAACCTGTTTCCCTATTTCAAGCGCCACTGGCGCCAGGGCCTGATGGGGTGTTTGTTTATATCAGCCACGACTTTATTTGCGTTTCCGCCGCCTCTCATCACCCGCTACCTGGTGGATGATGCCATTTTAGGACGCCAGGCCGGCCTTTTGACAGGCGCCATTTTGTTGCTGATTGGCTGCCTGGCAGCTGAAAAATTCGCCCGCTTGTTCGAGGATTTCTATTTTGCTCGTTTTGAGCAGTATGTTACCCTCGATATTCAGGAAGATTTAATTGACCTGGTTCTGCATTTTCCCAAGTCATTTTTCGACGACAAGCAAACCGGCTATCTGCAGTCGCGGCTAATTGAAGATATCGACGGAATACGTTGGTTTTTTTCCAGTACATTTGCCCATGCTATCAGCAATACGCTGCGTTTTTTAGGCGGAATTGTATTTTTATTTTATCTGGAGTGGAAGCTGTCAATTGCAGTACTGATACTCTTGCCGGGGCTTGTCTGGATGATTCGGTTTTTCTCCGGCAGGATTCATCTCTTGAGTCACCAGGCCATGGAGCATAAGGCGCAAGTATCCGGTGACGTACAGGAATCGTTGTCGGAGGCTTCTCTGATCAAGGCTTATGCCATTGAGGATCGTACCCGGTCTCATATAATGTCCTCTATTCATCGAATCTTCCAAATTAATCTGGAACAACAGGTTATCAATTCTCTGGCGAATCTCGCCATAAACTCGATGCCGGGGGTTGCGCGCATAATCGCTCTGGCTGTCGGTGCTTTTTTGATTATTAACGGGCAGTGGACTATCGGTTCTTTGCTGGCCTTCCTGGCCTACCTGGCCTATGTTTTCGGTCCGGCCCAAATTTTGGCATCCTCAAATCTTCAATTCCAAAAAGCCCTGGCGGCCCTTAATCGCGTATCGGCTATATTTGACATCGCCCCGGAAGACAACCTGAAAGACGGGTGCAAGGTTGATAAGTTAAAGGGCGACATTGAATTTCGGAATGTTTCTTTTAGCTATAATGGGTATGAGCCGGTTTTAAAAGATATCTCGCTTCAAATTTGTCCGGGGGAACGGGTGGCTCTTGTAGGACCCAGCGGCATCGGGAAAACGACTTTGATGAGCTTAATATTGCGGTTTTATGGCACAACCGTCGGAGAGATCTATTTCGATGGCCAGCCAGCATCGAATTATAATACCCTGTCGCTGCGTCGCCGTATTGGGTATGCGCCCCAAAACCCGAAAATTCTGACCGGTACTGTTATTGAGAATATGCGTTACGGGGATCCCGATGCGGACAGGGACCACATCATTCAAGTGGCCAGGATAGCAGCTATTCACGATGATATTGAAAAGCTGCCGCATAAATATGAAACCCTAATCGGCGCCAGAGGCCTTAATTTGTCTGAAGGCCAGAAGCAACGATTATCGATTGCACGGGCCCTGGTTAAGGAACCGGATATTCTCATCCTGGATGAGCCGACTTCGGCTCTGGACCGTACGACGGAGAAATCCATTTTTGACGCTTTGCCTTCTCAGATCAACGGTAAAACAATGCTGGTGGCTTCCCATAGATTATCGACCATCAAGCATGCGGATCGAATTCTGTTATTAAACGAAAATGGAATTGCAGATATCGGAACCCACGAATCGCTGCTGGATTCCAGTGATTACTATCGGTCAATGGTTGCTGATCAGGAAGCGGAAAGAGCGGCGTAGGGGATCCAATTGTAAGTCTGAAGTTCTTCTTTCCACGGAAAGTGGGTTGAGTTTCATCAATTTCTGCGGGAAATTGATGAAGGCAAAAAAGTGAAAAGAATATGAAAGTGCAAGAATACGGCGACTGGAGCCTGGGAATTCACCAGCGCCTGTCCACAAAGCGAATACCGATCAGCGGCTCTATCGAGTTAACGCAGCGTTGCAACAATCAGTGCGTTCACTGTTACAACAATCTATCTGTCGGAGATCAAAAAGCCAGAGAGGAGGAACTCACCTTCGATGAATATCGCAGTATCATAGACGAGATAGTTGATGCCGGTTGCCTGTGGTTGCTGCTCACCGGCGGGGAAATTTTAATTCGCAAAGACTTTTTCGATTTATACGTCTATGCCAGACAAAAGGGATTGCTGATAACCCTTTTTACCAACGGGACGCGGGTCACTTCTGAAATTGCTGATCAATTGGCCCAATTACCCCCCTTCGCTCTTGAAATTACAATTTATGGTCATACCAAAGAAACATACGAGTCAATAACGAAAGTCCCGGGCTCCTATGATCGCTGTATCAAAGGAGTCAATTTGTTGATGGTTCGCAAGCTGCCCCTCAAACTCAAAACCATGGCCATTACCGCTAACAGACATGAAATTCAGGATATGAAACAATTTGTGGAAGAAGATCTTGGTTTGGAGTTTAAATTTGACGCCATGATCAATCCCCGCCTGGATTGTTCTCAAAGTCCCCTCGAAGTTCGTTTGACTCCTGCTGAAGTCGTGGAACTGGATTTGCAGTACCCGGACCGGGTAAGTGAATGGCAGTGTTTTGCAGATCGATTTAACATGGTGGATAGTCATCCTGATAGGGCAAACAATTTATATGTTTGTGGTGCAGGAAATAATTCTTTTGCGATAGATCCTTACGGTAGATTAAGTGTGTGTGTCCTGTCATCGGCAGATTCGTACAATCTTCGAAAGGGGAGCTTTAAGGAAGGCTGGGATAATTACCTGGCCGCGGAGAGACAGAAATCAGTCTCACGTCATACCAAATGTACAAACTGCCGGCTTAAGTCCATCTGCGGAATGTGTCCTGCCAATAGCGAACTAGAATGCTCAGACGCGGAGGCCCCGGTTGATTTTCTGTGCCAGGTGGCACACTTAAGAGCCCATACGCTAGACATTCCAATGGCTTCTCACGGGGAGTGTGAATACTGTGAGGGAGGGAGTCGTTATGCAGAGATGATGGAGACGGCCGAAAGAATGAAGGAGCGCTCCCTGAACAAAGTGAAGCCATGTTCCCCGAACTTATAACAGAACTGTTGCAGGATGGTTACAAGGTTAATTTCAGCGCACCCGGTCATAGTATGTATCCGACCATTATGGCCAATGAAACCATATTGGTCGAACCCATTGATCCCGCAACGGTCAGGATGGGAGACATCCTTCTTTATCGAACCAACGGCCGACTGGTAGCCCACCGGGTGATTCAGATAGAAAAAGGGCCGGATGCTGCAATGACGACATCTCAATTATCAGAACCTGCCCAGTTTCAGATTCCCGTCAAGGGCCAAAGTCCGCTCCTCAAGCATAGGGCTCCTCAAGTGAATCGCCCCTTGAGCGAAACGCTCTATTTCGTTCTGCGAGGGGATGCCTGTCTTTCATGTGATGCGCCTGTAACAGCCGACCAGATTCTGGGCAAGGTTGTCTCGATCGAAAGAAACGGATGCAGCGTGGATCCTTATAGTTTCACGCACAAATTGGGCTGTCTGGCACGCCGGTGGACATCGCGGTTTAAAGCAATTTTAAATTGAAACCTCAATCGAAGGATGATCTCCTCAATTTTTTCCTCAAATAGCCGATAAAGGATACAGAAACGAAAAAGGTTCGGTTATTATGATTTCAAATGAACATAAAATACTGGCCTGTGCCGGACAGCTGGAACCGGATGAGAGTGAATTACAAAAAATCCGGGGCTACATGTCAACGGTCTCTGATGCCAATCATCTGATCGAACTGGCCGTCAAAGAAGGAATGGCTGGGTTTCTCTATAAAAGTCTTCTCAAATCCGGATTACTGGAAACGCTCAACCCTCAACATAAACAGAGACTATACACAACTTACTATCTCACCATTCGTCACAACCTTAAATTAATTCATGCCTTAAATGAAATTCTAAAGCCGCTGATGCAAAAGCAGGTCCAGGTAATTCTGATGCAGGGGATTTCACTTTTGCAGCAGATTTATCGGGATATCGGGCTAAGGCCCATGAATGATATAGACATCTGGGTGTTACCGAACCAGTACACCGATTTGGTTGATTGTCTTGTCAGCCGAAGTTTTGATAGAAATTCTATATATCCCAATACATTTAGCAAGGGCGAAATAGTGTTGGATATCCATACTCATATCCTAGGGGGAGACCGCATCAAAAGCAGAGATATGCTGATCGACATCGGGCAGGAAGAAATATTTAAGGATGCCCAGGTTTTCAACGCTGAAAATTCTGCTGCATTGGGCCTGAATCCATCGGATCAATTTTTGTATCTGAGCCTGCATGCCTTGAAGCATAACCTGGAGCGGTTGATATGGCTGGTTGATATAAAAATTCTGGTCGCCAACTGGGAGCCTTCAGATTGGAAGGCATTGACGATACGCGCTGAACAACTGGGTCAGCAAGCTACTCTTTTTTATATGCTTTTTGTCTTAACAAATATTTTTAAACTCAAGCTTCCCGCTGCCATTTCATCATCCCTGGACGGCTGGAAACCGAATTTTTTTGAGCGAAGGGTATTGAGCCGCAGAATTAAGGGAACTCCCATCCCCACCTGGAGCCAACTGGTGCTCATTTCGTCCGGCAAAGGAATCCGCGAGAGGATATCCTTTGTAAAAGAAACCCTATTCCCCAGACCGAAAATATTAAGACAGGTTTTTCCAAACTCCCCTAATTCAAGTGATGGGAAGCTTTATTGGAAAAGGGTTCTGCAGATACTGGGCTCTTTCAAGTAACAGCAAGAACCTAAGGTTCGCTCATCCCAACTGTCCACTTTCTCAGCTTCGCTTTCTTTCGCGCTTTCCGCATTCGATTCGTCATTCTCCCACTTACTCATCTTGCCAACTTCGCCTATTTTTCGCCTCCCGCAATCCGAAATCCCCATTGCGCAATCACCTCATTCCTTCGTTAAATTCCCGCCAATTTAGTTCGTCAAATGAAAATCAATCCGTCGATTTAACGCTCTTCCTGCTGCAGTTTTATTTGTTGCGGCTTGGCGGGTTGATCCATAGCCAACTGCACTAAGCCTTTCGGGTTGGATACCTTTTTCCACCAGATACTTTCTTATTGCCCGGGCGCGTTGTTCGGAGAGTATTTGATTGTATTCGGAGGCGCCAATGTTGTCGGTGCTGCCCTGGATTTCAATTTTTAATTTTGGATTCTTTTTTAAAACAGCAAAAACATTGTCCAGCACAAGATGGAAGGAGCGCTTTATCCGATAGCTGTCAAAATCAAATTAAATGTCTTGAGTTAACCAGCAGCCCCCTCCATCTACCTCAGCACCCAGTGGTGTTTGCGGGCATTTATCAGAAGAATTCGGCACCCCATCACCATCTTCATCTTCCGATGGTACACGCTTCATTACCGGTTTGGTGACGGTTTCAGCAACGGCTTTACCAGTTGAACATCCGCTGTCATCTACTGTATTACCCCAGGGAGTATTTCTGCAAATATCGGCAGCATCAGGTACGCCATCTCTATCACCATCATTTTGGGGGGCCGTGCTGCTGTGTTCTTTTAATAGCATTTTGCGGGAATTGAATTGAATTGAGCTGAATTTGGATCGGTCTGCTGTTAATTGAGCAACAGATTCCGGTTCGATCCTTATTTCATCCAACAATAATTTACCCTGAATTATATCGCCATCGATTAGCAACAGTTTAACCGTGTCCGGGGCATCGCTGACAAAATCAATACGGTTAATTTCAGCCGCTGGATATTTTGCAGTCATATAATCAGTTTGAACCTCAACTTCAGGATTTAACAATTTTCCGGAAAAGCGGTCACCATTGCCCATTGTAAATATGGTGGTCAACACCAGGCGGCTTGGACCGGAAATATCAAAAAATAGTGAATTGAGATCATTAATATTGACGATTTCACGGGTTTTATCTGTGAGAAGAATCTGAATTTCTCTATTCAATATGGTGCCGCTAAAGAAATCATTGTTTATCGTTTTCAAAGCGCCAATAAACTTTTGGTTGGGGTTCATGGATATGTTTTTGCAGAAGGCTTTATTTACTACGATTTGGCTGTAAGATCCCTGCACCACGAAATACTCATTCTGTATTTCTCCAATGAGTTTATCTCCATTTCGCAGCAAGAGGGTATCTGTATATCCATTTCCTGCATGAAGGAAAATAATCATGGTCAATGCAAAAAATATTTTTAGCAATAGGTTCATGTCGGGATTGCCTCCTCCTTTTGATCACGGCGTTAAATTTAAGTACGCGAATGTTAACCGGCTTTTTTTAGAATGACCTTAATCGATATCCTCACATACACAGCGTTCTGTAAGTAAGTCCGTTAAGGTTGGTTTGACAATAAACGATTCAAATGGTGAATACACAAATATTGTTAAGCTGTGTATAAGTATATGAAAAAACATCAGATATGTCAATTGAAAGTTCTTCATGTTTTAGCTATAGAGAAGGCCAAAATTAATTGGGCATATAATTCACCTCTGCCAACGAACAGGCTTTAGCCCATTAAAGAATGGCATTCGGTGCAAGGCTTAAGGCGAAGGATATTATTAAATTAAGATTGTCAGGCTGAAAATGGCGAGATTACCCAGGCAATGAATGGTGATCGGGACCATGAGATTTTGTTCTTTTTCGTATGCCAGCGCAAATACGATTCCGCCCACAAGCTGGGTAACGGGAATACTGCCTCCAATGGGATGGGTAATAACAAAGATTAGCGTACTTAAAATAATGGCGATAACTGCTCCCCACTGCCTAAAAAAACCATAGATGACACCTCTGAAAAAAACTTCCTCAGCGATCGGTCCTATTACACCTCCCACCAGAAGGAAGCCAACAATATGCTGCCATGACGATGGTATGGAGCCGTGTAAAAAATCCAGCGCATTGACTCCGATTGCAATCAATATAATGAACAAAATACCGGCAGCTATTGCAAAACAAGCGGACCAAATTAAGCCTCTCATGAATCCGGTCATTATTTTCGGTCGCAAAAGGCCGATAGCACCGGTACCTTTTTCGAGCCACGAAACAATAACGACCAGCAAGACAGATTCTAAACATCGGACGATCGCCAATGCCGGCAGGGGGAACACAGTTTTTCCAACAACGGCAAATCTGAAGCCCGCCTCGATCAAAAAAACGGCAGCAGTGGAGACCGCGATTGTTTTTAGTGAGATTTTGTTTGCATCCATCCTAGCGCCCTTAATGCTTTATAGGCATACACCTGTTCGTACCAGTTATCGGATTTTTCAATTTTTGATATTATCGGCCGGATAGCTCGTGGATTGCCACGCAGACCAAGAGAATAATAGGCCATTGTTCGAACATTCAAGTTATCGTCATTTAAATATTCCAGCAAAATCCCTAAATTATCGGGTCGGCGGCTAAGTGCCAATGTTCTCACCAGCCAGTAACGCTCCTGGGGGGGCCGGTTCCTTTTTAGGGCCGGATAGGGCCTGTAACCGGCGATTTCCAGCTTTTTTTGCTCTATCATTTTTAATGCCGCTACCCGTGTTGGCCAGTGATCTGAAGCTAAAGATTCGGCTATATTTTGAATCGGTATACTGCGGCTTCGATTAGACTGGAAATAAATCAGCACCACAATGCCGATAAGCAGGCATGTGATCGAAGCCGTCAAAGCGGAAGTGCTTCGGCCTATCAGGAAATATCCCAGGTAATAAAAAACGGCATGAATAATCATATACAAAGACACCGGAAATCCAATTAAAAGAGACAGAAATGTATATTGCCGAAAGATGGCGTGCCGATCACCTTCTTCTGAAAATCTTTGTAACACATTGCGGGAATCATTGAAAAATTGATCAATTGGAATTTGAAAAGCCTGGCGGTTATCGCTTTGGAATATCAGATAGTCATTATTCTGAAGGATAATCAGATCGACATCCGTGGCATCGGACAACGGCAGATAGTCACTGGCTAACAGTCGTTTGCCGATTCTTTGATTCATCGAGCGGGATTGAATATTTTTAATATTGCCGGTTTTGATTGTTTTCTGATTCAGTGCTTTAAAGGCCTCAGCCGGATAAAGCGTGTAGGTATAATAAAATTTACTGAATGTTCTACCATATTTATTGGATAAAAGCAGATTGTCCCTTAGATCCAAAAACATGGTATTGTCAAATTGGGTAAACCATAGCAGGGCCAATAAGGGTATTGGAATCAAATGAACCAAGCGCCTGATTCGATCTGATTGACTGTCCGGCACCGATTCCCGTTTTGCGGTTAAAGCAAAAACCGCCGGTGCAATCAGCAGAAAATATAAGGTCGGCATCAAACTGAATCCATTTCCGTTCACTAAAATCAGCAATCCTGCCCAGACAATTCCGACAAAGGCCAGAACTGATCTCTTCCGCACAAACAATCGAACCCATAACCAGGCTGCGGCCATTGCAGCAAGGGAGATACCGGCCCCGATCGTAAATGTAAAAAAAAGACCACCCCAAAATGCCGAACTTATTTCTGGCAGACTGACCATAACTTGCTTGTTGGGTATTGCAAGATAGCCGGCGGAAGCCACGGTGCTTAAGGTATTATACAGACCAAGGTTTGACAGGTATACCTGAATCGTAGCTAAAACTTGGGCAATTGTAAGTCCAAGAAATAGGATGACGGCTGGATGTGATGCACTTAAGATTCTCGGTATGTTCATGATGTATTCATTTTTTCGTACTAAAGGCAAAAGGTCAAGCGTTGAATACCACCTGGCGGACTGCGGAATATTTGATAAATACCCAGTATTATGATATATTTTTTAGAACATAAGGTCATTTTTCGATAAGTATTCGATTTGAAAATATGCAACTAAGCAAAATTACAAATATTGCTGCCGGTCTTCTGGCCATATTTCTATTCGGCACCACCGCCATCGCGCGGGATTATTATCAACTGCCCGGCGTTGTGCACGTCCACACCACCTATAGTTCAGGGCGCTACTCAATAAAAGAACTGGTCGCCAAAGCAGATGAGAAAAAACTTGGCGTGCTGATTTTAACCGATCATGACCGGGTGGCCATGGAATACGGATTGTTTCCGTTGCGGTATCTCATTAAAAAAAGAGAAGAAAAAAACTCGGTCCTGCGGGTTGGACCGGATATCTATCTATCCGAAATAAAACGGTTAAATACACAGCAAGACGCCGTATTGGTTATTCCAGGTGTGCAGTCGTCGCCGTTTTATTATTGGAGGGGAAATCCTTTTGGCCAGGGACTAACTGCCTATGACTACCGTAAAGAATTATTACTCATCGGCTTAACTGCCCCGGATGATTATTACAATTTGCCCCAACTGCATGGAGGATTTTCTACCAGATATATGCGGGATCTTCTGCCCCGGTTTTTAATATTTTTTGCCGTGTTCCTTTTATCGGTTTACCTCCTGTTTCAAAAAGGCAAATTTAGAATCGGCGGTTTAGTCGTCGCACTCTTGAGTATCGGCCTGATGATCAACCACCACCCATTTAAAAGTTCCCGATTTGATCCGTACCATGGCGACCAGGGGACTGCTCCTTTTCAGGAAGTTATCAATTATGCGAAAAGTCGCGGGGGACTTGTATTCTGGGCTCATCCGGAGTCCAATTATTCAAAAAACGGTGTTCGAATGGGTCCCATCAAGATGGTAACTGAACACTATCCTGATGAATTAATTGATTCCAATAACTACACGGGTTTTGCCGCCATATACGGGGACAGTTCCAGCGCCGCCAGCGCCGGCATGCACTGGGATCAAATACTGATGGATTACTGCAGGGGGCGCAGAGATCAGCCGGTCTGGGCCATTGCAGGGTCCGATTTTCACGAAGAGCAAAATGGAGTTGAACTGGATACCCTTCAGACAATTTTTCTGGTCAATGATAAGCGCAGCCAAGATGTTCTACAGGCGCTTGAGCGTGGCAGAATTTATGCTGTGCAAAAATCCAAAGACAGCCGGCTTTCCCTTGATCAATTCAATGTAAAGGAAAAAAGCTCCGGCAAGGCGGCTGACATGGGTGAGGAAATAAATGTAACGGGAACTCCCATAGTGGAAGGTCGAATATCAGTTCTAGACGGAAGCAGGCAAGACGTTACGGTGTCCATTGTAAGAGATGGTAAACAAACCTGGGCCTTCGAGGGCCAAACTCCCCTGGATTTTCACCTGGTTGATCAAGATGGCTGGACCGGCAAAACATTTTATCGGCTTGATGTGAAGAGTAAGACCGGCGGATATCTGCTGTCGAATCCGATTTTTGTAACGCGAAAAAATGGTTGATAAAATGAAAAAGGAGTTAAATTGATTGTAGCAGTTCATCAGCCCCAATATCTTCCCTGGCTTGGCTATTTTGACAAAATGCGCCGGGCGGACGGGTTTTGTTTTCTGGACAATGTCCAGTACAAGAAAAATGATTGGCAAAATCGTAATCGGATCAAAGCCGCCCAGGGTTGGCAATGGCTGACGGTTCCGGTGCATTATCGTTTCCCCCAAAAAATTAATGAAGTGACTATCAATAATTCAGTCAAATGGGGGAAAAAACACCTCCAGGCCTTAATCAGCAACTACAATCGGGCGCCGTATTTTAAACAATCGTTAGACATCTTCGAAGCGGTTTATTCAGAGACTTGGGAATCATTATCCGATTTAAATATAATTTTAATTAAACGTCTTTCAACCGCTTTAGGTCTCGACCAAATACCGACCGTCAAAGCCTCAGACTATGACCTGAGGGAAGATCCGACTGATCGGTTAATTGATATTTGCAGCGCTTTAAATGCCGATACCTATTTGTCAGGTCAGGACGGGGTTAAATATATGGATATGGCGCATTTCAAGCAAAACGATATTCAAGTTGTACTTCAGGATTTTAAGCACCCGGTGTATCCTCAAATATTTGAGGGCTTTCAAACTCATATGTCGGTGATCGATCTTTTATTTAATTGTGGACCGAAGAGTTTAGAAAAAATCGAGGAGATTAATCCATAAGTATGGTAATTTAATATATGATGATCGCAAGGGGTAATTCATGGGGAAAGTAAATATTCTAGCAATTGGTGCCCATCCTGACGATATTGAATTTGGATGTGGGGGTGCTTTAATCAAATACACGCAAAAAGGTCACCGGCTATTTTTATTGGTGATGACCGGCGGTGGACTGGGTGGATCATCATCCGTGCGGACTAAAGAGCAGAAGGCTTCCGGTAAAATTATGGGAGCCGAAAAAATTTACTGGGGCGGCTATGAAGACACCCATCTGGTTGTGGATGTTGATTTGATCGGCAAAATTGAAGCCGTAATTGCTGAGGTAAAACCGGATTTTATTTTCTGCAATTTCCCGGACGATACCCACCAGGACCACCGGCATCTTGCCCAGGCGATCATGTCGGCGACCCGTTACATTCGCAACGTTTTATTTTTCGAAGGACCGACAACGCAAAATTTCAGTCCCCAGGTCTTTGTCGACGTATCCGATACCCTCGACGAAAAAGTGAGGGCCCTGCAAGCCCATCACTCCCAGGTCATGAAAACCAACATCGAAGATCTGTCCATCGTTGAAGTCGCGCGTTCCAGTGCCAACTTTCGCGGCATCCAGGGAAGGGTGAAGTATGCCGAGGCGTTTCATTCTCTGAGGTTGTTTATAAATATTTAGATGAATAACCAAGAAAAAATAGTCGGCAAAGAAACGATTCCGCATTCAAGGCCGACTCTCGGTCCGCAAGAAGCCAAAGCAGTATCAGCGGTTATTGAGTCGGGTTACATCGCTGAAGGGGAAATAGTTAATACATTTGAAAGTGCCTTTGCAAAATTCCTGGGTGTTGAATATGCAACGAGCACAAATTCGGGTACCTCTGCGTTACATTTAACCCTGCTTGCGATGGGGGTCGGACAGGGGGATGAGGTGATCATTCCCAGCTATGTCTGCAGCGCTTTGCTTAACGCCGTCAATTATACCGGGGCCACTCCAATTTTGGCCGATATAAACCCTGATACATATAACCTGAATGCGGCTGATGTACAAAGATTCATCAAGAAAAGTACTAAAGCCATCATCGTCCCCCATCTTTTCGGGCTGGCAGCGGATATGGAACCACTCCTTGAACTCGAGGTGCCGATCGTTGAGGATTGTGCCCAATCTATCGGCGCCACTCATCATCAGCGCCCGGTCGGCTTGTTTGGGGTGGCAGGCATATTTTCATTTTATGCAACCAAGGTGATCACCACCGGTGAAGGCGGTATGGTGACCACCAATTCCAGCGATATTGCTGCGCGGATCAGAGATCTGAAAGCGTATGACAAACGGGAGGATTATAAGATCCGCTTTAATTACAAAATGACTGATATTCAAGCGGCTCTGGGAATTGTTCAATTGAAACAGCTTCGATCCTTCATCCGGCGCCGTAAGAAGATCGCTGAAGGTTATAACAGGGCGTTTTACGATCTGCGTCTAAAACTTCCCCCAACCGATACCGGCCAAATCTATTTTCGCTATGTGCTTGATTTGAAGATGGATTCTAGGCCGTGGATTCAGGAGCTTGCCCGTATGGGGATAACCTGTGATCGACCGATACATTTTCCCCTTCACCAAAACCTAAAACTTGGTGGCTATCCAGCTACAGAAAAAGCCTGGAAGCAATCTTTGTCGATTCCCATTTACCCCACACTGACCGATGAGGAAATCAGCAGAGTTATCGAATCTGTGACACGCTGTTGCGAGAAATTTGCTAATTTTATTTAAAATCCTTGTTCAAAATCGAAAACCTGATCCTCTGGGCGCTAGATCAGAGATGATCGGTTCTACCATAGATCATATCTGTTCGTGGTTTTCCGCCGGGTCGAATTCTGGTGCTGACAGCTGACACCCAAAACCTTGTATGTATTTTAAATTGACAGAATACGTTATTCGATGCTTACAGTCCGCCTTGTATGGTTAAGATAATAAAAAATAATATTTAATTCGGGAGGTGCGGGGAGTGTCCCCCACGATGTTGAATTTTTTGAATTACCATTTGGTTAGACGAATTCTACCCGCATCCGGCTAACCGGCAAAAAAATGACCTTCGTGCAATTAATTCGACACTTTATTGACAATTGTAAGAAATGCGATCATCGCCACAATTTATTAAAATTATTAAAAAATCAGAATATTATAGTCCATATCGCGATAGGATCAAATGGCATGAAATGTGCAATTATTCGAAGAAAAAATCTGTAACCCGATATAGTAGGCCCAGAAATTTGCAATAGTTTTTATTTTTTCCTTAATATTTTAGCAAAGTTGCCGATAATTAAATTGGTGGCTATAGGGTTTCCGGCTGTCTGACAATTTGGCCGGCTAAGTTTTATTGATATTTACCTAGATTCGACTCGTTTTAATATGTTGATTCAATAAATTCCGGTATGGAAAAAACGCTAAATCAAAATATTACTACGAAATCCAGTACATTGGCCAACAATTGGGTGAGGGAAAACGACCAAACTTCGCTTGTCGTGGAAAACATGCGGCAAGAAGTTTGGCTGAAAAAAAATCCTCTCGGGATTAGCTGGTATCTTTTTGTTCCCCCTCTGGCGATGACCAGTGTGCTGCTTGTGCCGCAGGCCAGAGATTTTTTTTTAAGTGTCGGGTGGCGCTGGGCCCATGTGATGTTATTATCATTTGGTATTTCATTTAGCCTGAATCCAATATTTTCAAAGATTGCATATAAGTTAAACATGCTTGATCACCCTAATCAGAGAAAGCTTCACCATGAGGCAACGCCATTGCTCGGAGGTGCTGCTGTTTTCGCGGGATTTTTAGCCGCATTATTGATAAACGGCATTTTTTCGCTGGAATTGGGTGCCATCCTGATTTCCGCAATGATTCTTTTCGGGATCGGGGTGTTGGATGACTATAAGGAGATACCCGCCGGAATGAAACTCTTAACCCAGCTGATTTGTGGAGTTCTGGTCATCACTTGTGGAATCGTTCTGCGGGTTATTCCGCTCGAATTGGGGCTGTTTGCATATGCGGGCAATGTAATGCTGACCTTATTCTGGATCATTGGAATTACCAATGCCATGAATTTTTTTGACGGTATGGATGGCCTTGCTGCCGGCCTGGGGGCCCTGATCGCCTTTTTTCTGGGCGTGGTTGCGTTTCAGACCGCCCAACCGTTTATCGGCTGGATCGCTGTTGCCATGATGGGAAGCTGTATCGGCTTCTTACCATATAATTTCAAAATTAAGGGTAATGCGAAAATTTTTCTTGGTGATGCAGGAAGTACCGTAATCGGGTTCATTTTAGCCTGCGTTGCTGTTTATGGGGACTGGGCAGAAGGCAACACAGTCGTTGCGCTGATTTCTCCCCTTTTAATATTCTGGATACTCATTTTTGATATGATCCATATTACGTTTGACCGTATTCTGACCGGAAAGGTTTTAAACCTTCGTCAGTGGATTGAATATGTCGGTAAAGATCATCTCCACCACCGCCTGGCAATTGTGCTAGGCGGCAAAAAAAAGAGTGTGCTTTTCATTTACTTACTCAGTTTGTGTTTAGGCCTCAGCGCCGTGGCGCTAAGAAATGCCAGGGTTGTTGATGCAATTTTACTCATTCTGCAAGCCTCCATTATGGTGGTCTTGATCACTTTACTGGAAAGAAGGGGACGTTTACAAAACGGAACACTCGAATCAGGTTAAAGAAACTGGTTTTAAATTCGGTGTATCATGAGTCTGCTAGAAATTCGCAATATGAAAAATATAGCTCAGAAAAAAAGCAGCCCGAAAGTAAAGCAGGATTTGAAATTGAGCTTTAGCAAACTGGCAGCCAAGCGGGATAAACAGGTCCTGCCAGCTAAACCGGCCATAAAAGCTACACCTAAATCAAACAGCAATCATAACCGCAAGGGATTATACGAAAAATCCAGTATTTATTTAAACCAGGTGTTGAGCGCTGTGAAAAACCGGAAGAGCTTCGCGTTGGAGCCTGGATTTCAAATTTTACAGAGGATGGTTGAGGGCGAGCATCCGCAGGACGAGTTGTTCATCATGGCGATTCACCTGGACGATCGGTTCAAGTATGTGATTCACCACAGTATAAACGTAGCCATCTTTGCGCTTAAAATGGCTGATGACCTCGGAATCGATCAAACCAGGAAGATTGAGCTTGCCATGGCAGCGCTCTTGCACGATACCGGCATGGCGGTCATACCCGATAAAATACTATACAAGCAGGAAGAACTTAGCCGTCAGGAAATTGACATTCTCAGAAATCGGCCGAACTACAGCTACAAAATTTTGCGCTCATTCGGTGATGGATTTGCCTATCTGGCTGAAACTGCCGCCCAGGTCTATGAGAGAATCGATGGATCAGGATACCCTAGAGGATTAAAAGGAGAAGAAATTCATGAATATGCCCAGATTATAGGGCTGTTGGATATGTATGAAGCCCTTATTCACTCCAGGCCCCAACGGGATAAAGTAACCCATTTTACGGCGGTAAAAGAGGTCATTAATACCTGTAAACACCGATTCCAGCGCAAGCATCTGAAGTCTTTGTTAAGCATCTTCACTGTATTTCCGATTCACAGTTACGTACGGCTGAATTCTAACGCGATTGGCAAGGTCATCGAGACCTATGCCGATCAGCCCATGCGTCCTAAACTTCAGATTTTATACGATTCACAGCGGCGGAGAGTTTTAACGAAAAGAATTGTGGTTCTACCGGAAAACCCTCTGTTGAATATTGTGGATTCCGTATCTGAATCCGAAATTAAGGAACTTTCAAAAATATAAATCCATATTAAATTAAGTAGCCTGTACACTCAGGTTAAGTATTAAATACATTATCATTGAATAGATCGCTTTGCTCTGTAATTTTTTCATCCACTAATAGAGCGAAGGTTTTTTTATGTATTTAGAGCATTGGGAACTGCAAAAAACGCCTTTTGGCAATGTGCCGGCACGCAGCGCATTTTACCGGTCCCCACAACATGAGGAGGCCCTTCGTCGTCTGCTGTATGTAATTGAGCAGCGCAAAGGAGTTGCCATGTTGACCGGAGAGGTAGGCTGCGGCAAGACGACCGTCATCAGAGCGCTATCGGATTTTCTCAAAAAAGAAGAATTTCAATTTGAAACGATTTCCAATCCTGCGTTGCAGCCGACGGATCTGATAAAAGCGATTCTGTTAAAGCTGGGTGGACACGCAAATAACGGTTCCAAAACGGACCTCCTTGATCAATTGCACCAGCATCTGTTCCAGAACGCAGAAAATGGGATCAACACCGTGCTGGCCATCGATGAAGCCCATGTTATCGGCAATCAAGCCACCCTGGATGAACTGCGGATGCTGCTCAATGTTCAATCCGATGATGAATTTCTGATAACCTTGATTTTGCTCGGGCAACCACCGTTGCTGAAAAATATTTCAGAACTGCAACCCTTAAAGGAAAGGATCAGCATTAAGTTCAATCTCGAGCCTTTGGACATTCAAAACACCCTGAATTATATCGTGCATCGCTTAAAATGGGCCGGGGCGACTCGCGGCATTTTCTCCCGGGAAGCCATCCAGGCGCTCTATGAATTTACTGAAGGATTACCGCTGCGCATCAACAATCTGGGTGAACGCTGCCTGCTGCTTGGGTTAATGCGCCAGGCCCGGATTGTTGACAGCAGAATTGTACATGACGCTATTGAAGATATGGAATCATAACCATGAAAAGGATATCAATAACAACCCGGCCAGGTATTTTTTTGGATCTTTTTAAAATTCTGCCTTTGTTGACCGCATTGATGCTTGTTGTAAGCGTATCCGGTTGTGCCAGGAACATAGAAAATTCTGCCACAGCGCCTGCTGTTCCAAAATCCGACGGTATGGCCTCGTCCGGTCAGTTTCGGGCGGTGGTCATTGAGGATATGGACAACGACGGGAAACTGGATATTGTGGGCGGGGCATCATCCCCCGGAATGGTAACAATCAGTTACGGAGATGGTCGCGGCGGAATTTCAGAACCCCTATATCTTCCGACCAAAGGTGAAGTCCGATCTGTCGCCGTGGCAGATATCAACGAAGACGGACTGCCTGATATTGTTTATTCGGTGCAAAAGGAGTCATCCGGAATCAGGGCTTTTTTAAATCAGCTCAATCACCGCTGGATACCCCATAAAGGTCCCATTGAAATAAATAAATACGAAGGGATAGAAGCGGCTGATGTTAACGGGGACGGTCATATGGATATAGTTGCAGCGAACGCAACTTCAGCTACCCAAGGCGGTATTCAGGTCTGGCTGGGTGACGGCAAGGGCCATTGGCCGGTCGAAACAGGACCTACGATTAACGGCATGTACATGGATATTCTCACCGCCGATATCAATCATGACGGAAACCTCGACCTTATCGGGGCCGGATGGGGAACCTATGGATCTTTACGGGTCTGGTTGGGTGACGGCACGGGCAAATGGTCATCTACAAAGCCGTTGGAAAATGGCAGTTTTTACGGATTGAGTATCGGCGACCTGAATGCAGATGGAAATTTTGATATATTCGCCGGCTCCTACAGGCGAGGGGTTCGGATCTTTGTGGGAGACGGCCGGGGAAATTTTTCAAAGATTCTCAGCCCGGCCGAGGTCATGACGCGTCGCGCAAAAGGACAGAAACAAACGGCTGCCGGTGTCGGTGAATTTTCGCGCCCGGAAAAAAACAGGAGTTTCTGGCAGGTGCTTGCGATGGATATTGACGGGGATGGATTAAATGATATCCTAGCCGGCTCATTAGACTCCCAGGGAATATCTGCCTGGCGAAATTTAGCCAATAAAGGCTGGTCGCCTTATCAGGGACCGTTTCCATCCACCGGAAGCTACTATGGAATGGTCTTTGCCGATTTGGATGCTGATGATCGCTTGGATATCTGTGCCGCCAGTTTTAGCGAGGGTATCCAGCTGTGGCCCGGGAAAGATGGTGACTTTAATATCATCCGGCAACGGCAGGTAGATCAGTTGGAGCCATCAGATCGTCGTGCTGAAAAGCAAGAAATACTGGAAAATAATGTGTTCAAAACCATAGAAGGTGTGCCGGAATACAAGATTGATCCCGGCGATACTTTAGAGATATCGCTGTGGGAAGGCAACAAACAGCAAAAGGAAGATTTTTTAGTTCGTCCGGATGGTAAGATTTCATTTGGTTTCGTTGAAGATATATACATCAAAGGACTTACTGCTTCCGAGCTGGATAAAAACTTAACCATCTATTTAAAGGAATATGTCAAAAATCCCAGGATTGACGTGGTCGTAAAGCGGTATAACAGCAAATATATCAGAGTTGTGGGTGCCATTTCTAATAATGCAAGATCTGGTGATTCTTCCGATTCCGGCACCGGACCCGGTCTGTACAAACTGCGAGGCAAAACAACTGCTCTGGAAATAATTACGAGGGCCGGTGGTCCAACTCAAAATGCCAATTTAAAAAATGTTAGTTTTCGTCGTAAAAATGGCGAGTCCAGCACATTGAATCTATACAAGGCTATCCTGCAAGGCGACCAAAGCCAAAATCCGGTATTGGATGACGGCGATCTGGTTTTTTTACCGACAATAAGTGAAACAGGCAATCGGGTATATGTTTTTGGTGAAGTTGAAAAACCGGGCGCCTATACATTTGCCGGATCAGAAATACGGTTGCTTGATATCCTTTCCGAAGCAGGCGGTGCTACCGTTAATGCCGCTGAGTACGAGACAAGGGTGGTTAGAGGTGATCCGACCCAGCCGGAAATCATAGCCGCCAACATCAGAGACCTGGTGGAACAGGGTGATCGGTCACAAAATGTCGCGCTGGTTAATGGGGATTTAATATATGTACCACGCAGCGGAATTGGTAACGTTAACCGTTTTATTGAACAAATCTTCCCGAGTCTCCGGGCAATCGCCACTGCTACCGCTATTGTAGTCAATTTTGATACCATTAATACAATTATAGAATAATTTCCAGGATGTAAGAGCTTGAAAAGTAGGCGTTTGCTGAAATAAGGAAAAGGATATTCAAGATGGCACAATATGATGTCGACCTGAGAGATTACTGGCGAATCATAAAAAAAAGAAAAACTTCGATCCTTTTTATGATCCTGTTAGTTGGGTTGTGCAGCTATGGATTTGCCAAAATCAAGGAGCCGGCGCCGCTTTTTGAGGCAAGCTCCGCCATCAAAATCGATCGATTCTCCAACATGGCATCCATATTAACCGGCGATTACTGGCGGCAGTCGGAGAATATGGTAACCCATACCTATATTATTACCAGTTTTCCGGTCTTATGTCAGACAGCCAAGTTATTGGGGTGGCTGCCCGCAGACATGCCTGAGGGAAAAGTTCAAACCTCCAAAAAATATCTTTCAATTATCCGGCGTCTGAAGAACATGGTTGAACCGGAGCATCAGTCAGGGACCAACATTATAAACATCCGGGTGCAATCCGAACAGGCCCATGAAGCATCGGCGGTAGCCAATGCATTTGCGCGTTCCTACCGCGAATATAACATTCGAGAAAAGAATAAAAAAACCTTCGAGACCAAGGCTTTCATCGAAGAGCAGTTGCGGTTGACATCCAATCGCCTTAAACTGGCTGAAAATGAGCTTCAGGCGTTTAAAAAAAGCTACGGACTGATATCGCTGGATGCCCAAACCCAGAACACGTTGAACAGACTCTACGCGGTTGAGACGGAGTATGAGAAGACAAAAATAGAGAAGGACGAGATAGCGTCACAGTTGCGCATGATTCAGGCGAATAATATAGCAGCTTCCGGCGAATTAAAAGAAAGCTTATTTACCGCCGGGCCGAATTCTCCCGTGTTTGGGTTGAAAACCAAACTGAGTGAGTTGCTGTTGAAGCGCCAGACCCTGTTGATCAATTTTACAGATAAACACCCCAGGGTAATAGAAATCGACGACCAGATTCAGGCCGTGCTGCATGAAACAAAGAAAGAGTTACAATCATTACTAAATTCCTATAAAACCCGGGAACAGGACTTTGCGCAAAGAATTTCTCAACTTCGCCGCGAGAATCTAAGCCTGCCGGAAAAAGGTCTGCTATTGGTGCGGCTGCAACGGGATGTCGAGTTGCAGGAATCCCTCTACTCCCAGCTAAAGGAGAAGTACCAGGAGACCTTAATCCAGGAATCCGGCAAAGTGGAGGAAGTGACCATCCTCAAACCGGCCATTTCGCCCGAACAACCTTTTAATATCCCTTCTAAGATTATGATTGTTGTCACCGGTGTTGTGATGGGCCTTATCCTCGGGGTCGTATTTGCTTTTCTGGCCGAGGTATTTGACACCTCTATGGGGACCATCGAGGATGTGGAAGAACTGCTGAATGTTTCAGTGCTGGGTGTTATCCCCCAACTGGACGATGAAATAAAAGGAAAACTGCTGTCGGACCGAGGACCCCGTAATAATGGTAGATTGCGGTATCTGGTTACGCACTATGATCCCAAGTCTATGGGGGCTGAAGCATTCAGAGCATTGAGAACCAATCTTCAGTTCCTGCGATTGGAAATGCAGGGCAAACTATTTCTGATTACCAGTTCATTCGTGCAGGAAGGTAAAACTCTAAATGTCGTCAATCTGGCTTTGAGCATGGCCCAGGCAGGCAACAAGGTTCTCCTGGTGGATGCGGATTTACGCAAACCCCTGGTTCACAGAATATTTGGGTTGTCCAGAGAACCTGGTATTACGGACTACGTGTTGGGAAATTATCCATGGCAGGAAGTCACCAATACAATTGCCGACATAATGTTGGGTGATTTTGGAATCGATGATATTCTAACGACACCGGGCATGGATAATATTAACGTGGTCACCGCCGGCACGAAGCCGCCTAACCCTTCAGAAATAGTAAGTTCATCTCGATTTAAGGATTTTTTAAAAGAAGCCAATAAAGTCTATGATTTCGTATTTGTTGATTCACCGCCACTTCTACCGGTAGCAGATGCCGCCGAAATTGCCCCGTTGATGGATGGCGTATTTATGGTTTATACGGTGGGGAAGATCGGACGGGGTGTTTTAAAACGGGCCAAATCCAACCTGGATAATGTGGATGCCAAGGTTTTGGGCATCATATTGAACAACGTCAAACCCGAAGCCGGCCCCGAGTATTTTAAATATCACTCCCAGCATTACTACGGCCCGGAAGGAGAAGGGGCGCATAAAAAAAGAAATTTTTCAAAATGGTTGGAAAATTTCAAAGGTATGGTAACTAAAGGGAGATTGATTAAATTTGCCGTGCTCCTGGTTGCGTTGATATTGTTGGCAATGGGAATATATTGGCAGGATTTAAACCAATTATCCAACGAATGGCTTTCCTCATTTAAAACGATATTTAATTCAAAGTAAGCGTGCTTTTTTTATATTCTTGGAGACAGGCTCATAAATTGAGAAAAAAAACAATTATGCAAATGTCCGCTAAATTGATTTGAGGTGAATCGTGCGGTCGCTTATCTTAGCAATGGTATCTTTGTTGATCGCTCTATTGGCTGGTTTTTTGATCACCCAATTCTCACCGACTATGCTTCTTATCGGGGTTCTTGCCTTTGTTATCTTTGCCGTCTCATTTATCAACATTGAATGGGGCCTCTACATCTTAATATTTTCCATGCTTTTGTCGCCGGAAATCATAGCCGGGGATACCGGACCAGAATCTCTGGGCCGAGGGGTCACGTTGCGAGCGGAAGACTTTTTGCTGGCAGTTATTGGACTTAGCTGGCTTGCCAGGAATGCCGTTGATAAAGAACTTGGCCTATTTTTAAAAACACCCTTAAACAAAGCCATTTTGTTTTATGTATTGACATGTGTCCTATCCACCGGATTCGGTATCATGGCTGGCCGCGTCGAGATGAAAACCGGATTTTTATATGTGTTAAAGTACATTGAATACTTCCTTGTATTTTTCATGATGGTCAATCATGTCCGCAACAAGGATCAAATAAAAAGATTTTTAATCTGTTTGTTTTTTACTTGTTTCATCGCGTCTCTGGTTGGTGCATTTCAAATCCCCGGGGGAGAACGTGTAAGCGCACCATTTGAAGGTGAGATCGGAGAACCCAACACATTCGGCGGATACCTGCTTTTTATGGGGTGCGTGGCTGCCGGTTTACTAGCCAAGGCCGATAATTTGAAAACTAAGCAAGTAATGACAGTTTTAATAATTTGTATCATTCCGCCGTTTTTATTCACTCAATCTCGAACTTCCTACCTGGCAATTGTGCCTGCTCTTATTGTGCTGGGTTACATGACGGATCGCAGACAAATTATCATAGGTTTACTGGCGATCGCTTTGTTGGTTAGTCCTCTTTTTCTGCCCAAGGCCGTCAAAAATAGAATTATGTTTACCTTCACCCAACCCAAGGAGCAAGGTCAGGTTCAGATCGGCGATGTGCGTTTGGATACCTCGACATCTGCCAGGATACAAAGTTGGAAGGAGGCTTTGAGGGATTACCCCCAACATCCTTTGCTAGGTTACGGAGTCACCGGTTATCCATTTATAGATGCTCAATTTCCTAGGGTGCTTGTGGAGACAGGAATTTTAGGTTTGACTGCTTTTTTATATCTACTCTATGCTATATTAAAATTAGCACTGAAAAATCTCAAAGAAGTAAAAACCCCCTACTCCCAGGGCCTCTTGATCGGGTTCTTATCTGGATTTTTAGGGCTTATCGTGCATGCCTTCGGTGCGAATACTTTTATTATCGTACGCATAATGGAGCCTTTCTGGTTTTTTGTGGGGATTATAACTGTATTGCCGGCTTTGGAACGCCAGCAAGCCGAGCCGAGCCAGCCGGCAAAAGTGACGGGTCGAGTTGTGACGGATCATTCCATTTCCACCGCGCGCTAACTTTTTTTTACCCGGAAGTGCTTCTTTCTAGCTGGATTCGCGCCAGCAAAAGTCCTGTAATGGATTTAGCATCCTGAATTTCTCCCAACCTAATCATCTCAATTGCTTCACTGAATCCGACTTCATGAACATTTATGATTTCATCCGGATCCAAGTCTTGCTCGGCCGGCTGTAAATCTGTTGCCAGGTAGATATGAATCCTTTCATCCGAGTATCCCGGCACCGGCGTTATTTCCCCCAAACTCTGCCATTGGTTGGCCGAATAACCGGTCTCCTCAATCAGCTCTCTTTTGGCACAAATTATCACAGATTCCTGCGGATCTATGGTACCGGCGGGAATTTCCCAGATGTACTGCCGCAGCGCGTGACGGTACTGTTTAAGCAAAAGAACGCGGGATTCATTTAATATGGGAATGATGGCGGTTGCACCGGGATGCTCCACAAATTCCATGTCGGTGGTGACGCCATTGTCCAGGGTGACATTTTCCCTGATCAGATTGAATACTCGGCCCTGATGAACGGTTGTGCGGCTGTTTATGATTGTGGTCGTAGAGTTCTCCATTCCTTCAGCGCCTCCCTGCCTGCCGGTTATTTTTTCTTATTTGGCTTTCACTAAAAATATAGTATATAAATAATAAGTCTATCGTCAACAGGTTTAGCCATGCCGGGGAAAAGAAAAAATAATCCGAGCGGTTATCTTTTATTATGCGGCCTTGTGTTTGTTTCCTGCCAGGTAGCCCGAACCACCTATGACATTACCGAAGAAACCGTCAAAGCCACTTACAAAGTCTCAAAATTTACCGCCAAATCCGCCTTCGGTGCCGGCAAACTTATTTATCATGTCGGCGGTTTCGCCTTTAAGGTGGTTGCTGCACCGCTCAGCTGGCCTTTAACCCGGCAGGAGATCGAGACGATTGACGGACTTCCGCCCAAGGAAGCCATCCGGCGGAAGAAAGTTAAAAAATCACCCTATGTCGTTAAAGGACGGCGGTACGTGCCCATGTCCGTGGCCCAGGCGCGCAATTATCGGGAAACCGGCATCGCATCGTGGTATGGCTTTGAAACCTATCACCAAAAAGACGGCCACATGACGGCCAATGGTGAAGCGTTTGATCCGAACGGACTCAATGCGGCGCATAAATATCTACCCCTGCCGACCTTCGTTAAGGTCACGAATCTTGAAAACCGCCGGAGCATAATCCTGCGGGTAAACGATCGCGGACCCTTCGTCGACGGTCGGATTATTGACCTGAGCGCCGGCGCCGCCCGCAAATTAGGATTTTATGATAAAGGAACCGCAAAAGTCCGGGTGGAGACCTTTGCGGGTGAAGGGTAAAAAAAATGCCTAAAATGCCTAAAGTCAGACCGCGTCCTTCAGCTTGGAAAAATAGGTGTGATTCTTTTTTTGTCGTGGAATTACATGAAAATTGGAACGGTCTATGGGAATTAAGGAATTGAAGGAATTCCACCTATTCTTTATTATATTGATTTTATCCTTCTAATCCCCCAATCCCTAAATTCCTAAATTCCTCAATCCCTTTTCTAATTATCTTTAATGATCAACTTGATCTCATCCGAATTGGCCTTCAGCTCCGGCGCGTACATGGCATAACCCCGGGTGGGCAGGGCGCTGAATTTGCCGGGTGTTTCCGCCCTCAGCCGGTAGCTGATACTGTGCCGGCCCCGGGCCAGTCGCTGCACGAAAAAACAGACTTTGCGATCACGGTATTCTACGTAAGCCCCCATCTCATTGTTGTTGTAGCCGCTGCGCACTTCCACCGGTTCAAAGCCGGCGGCCTTTAAATCCTCAAACACCAAATATTCATAGTCGTTTTTGCTTTCTATCTCCAGTTCTACTTCCACCAGATCGCCGCTTTTTATTGCCGACAGATTTTGCAACGGCTGCCGCACAAACTTTTCAACCCTGCGGTCCACCACCTGGCCATGGGATCCGACATCTTTTATCTTTTTGTCAGCTTCTTTTAAGCGGTAAACCTGACGTTGGACTTTGATTTCCAGGCCTTCGGCCGTAATGAAATCTTCGAGGGTGAAGTAATCCAGGTAGGCATTGAAATAGATAGATCCCTGACCGGTTTTTTTAAGCTTCAATGTATGGGGGCCGGAGGTGATATCGGCGCCTTCAAGGATTAATTTGTTATCGAAAGTGAAAAGATTACCAGCGTTGATTCTGACGGTTTTCCTTTTGATGCCGTCAAAATAAATATCCAGGGTTAAATCCGGTCGATCCTCTCCGCTGTTGGTCAGGTATTCCGCGAATGCTTCCACCACAACGGCCGTATCCCGGGTGCTTTTCCAGTATGTGGCGTGTTTGCGGTTGTTGAGCAGGTATTTTACCAATCGTGAAGCCTTTTGGCTCTGAGGATCAGTTCTACTGAGCAGCTTGAGGTAATATCCATGGGCTTCGTATTCACTGCCGTACCAGTACCACCAGTAAGATTGATTGGGCAGATTCAAGTAAGCCGTCTGGTTTTCGTCATCCTGCACCAGGTATTGTTCGATGTTCTGTAAAATCATGGCAAGCTTTGCGGAATCCTGCATTTCATACAAAGCCATACCGAACATCGCCTTGGCATACACTGCCAATTGGTGGCGGTCACGGTAAAGATAGTCACGCATTTCCTTGCGATCGATGTTTTCATCGACCAGCACCATGTAGACAAAGGCATCCAGATTGTCGGCCTGTCGCTTGCCGTCTTTTTTCTTCAAATCATAGCGGTGGAGCCGCTCAACCTGCTTATTCTGGTAATGTTGCAGCCAGCGAAGGCCTCGGTCCAGGACACCGCCCGGCAATATTGCATCGTTTGCCCGGGCAATTTGCAGCCCGTGCACGACATAGGCGGTGGTGTGGGGATAGGATCTTTCCCCATAACCGCTAAACCAGCCCCAACCGCCGTCGGATAACTGCATATTCGCCAGTCGTTTGACACCGGTCCGGACCATATCGGCTACCATTTCTTGATCGAATACCGGATTGTGGTCATAACGGCGCCATTGTTTGGTCCGTTGCGCATCATCACCGATTTCCTGGGAATTGAGATTGGTCCGTTTCTCCTCAATCGCCCGCAAATCAAGTCCCATTTTCAGCAAAGTATGCTGGGTGATTACGGTTGGCAGAAAGCGATTCAAGGTTTGCTCGGTGCAGCCGTAAGGATAACTTGTCAGGTAGGGCAGGGCATCGACCATGGCCCCGGCCAGCGTGGGTGAAAATCGCAGTTCCAAGCGCGACTCATCTACCCGCCGCTCTGCCGGAACTTCAAATAATACAGCAGCCTCGGTTTTTTCAGGCCGGATAACGCCGCTTTTCGGCACCTGCTTGGTCATGCCGTGAACGTAGACCGGAAAATGCATCTGGACGGCATCCGACTCTTCATCGGTCAGCGCCTGCATGCGAATGACGGCTTCGCCCTCTTTGACCACGCCGATCCGCCAATCGACGCGCTTTTCACCATTGGGGTCGATGACTATTGATTTTATGGGATTTTCTCCATTTAACAGGGCCAGACAGCCACCCTCAAACTCCAGACTGACACGGGCTGTTTTTTTATTTTTCAGGTAATTGTGGACATTGGCCGACAGGACGACTTCGTCGGTTTCGACAAAAAAGCGCGGCGCCTGCAGACGCAGTATCAAATCCTTGCGCGTGACCACCTCAACCGAGCCCTGGCCGACTTTGGTGCCGTGTCCCATGGACCATACCATGGCTTTCCAGCCGGTGAGATTTTCGGGCATGGTAAAATCGACTTCAGCCATCCCGGAGCTGTCGGTCAGGATAGTCCCGCTCCAAAATGCGGTGTCGGCAAATTTGGTGCGTACCAGGGGGTTCACAAGATCCTCCGCAGGGGCCGGTTCACCGGCCAGCTCTCTTTTGGCGGGTGCTTTCTTTTCCCCGCTAAAGTTGTCCTCTTTGAGCTTTTTCATCATCCCTGCCTTTCCGGCAACTCTGGATTCTGCTGCTGCCGGCGCCATATTCGATCGCAACGACTCCTGCGCGACAGCCTCATCCCTTTCGCCGCCCTCCTTATCTGAAATGTCCTGGAACATGATATGGCCGAATACGCCGATATTGCCCATGGGGACTTCATTTTTCCTTAAAAGATTATAGAAACGACGTGCCAGGCTGGATTCGGTCTGAGACTGATGCTGGCGCCGCCATTTCCAGAAAAAGCTTCTTATTTCGGGCACATTGGACCCGCCGGATATATATTCCAGGGCACGGTCATAAACGGTCATTACCGCGGCTCCCGGAAATGGTTCTCCGTTGTAGTCCGTGATTTTGATTTTAAAATTTGCCTTTTGTCCGGGGCGGTATGCGTTCTGAGATGGATTGATTGCGACATTCAATACCCGTTTTTCCGGCGGCACGATAATTTCACGCACCTCACTGTAGAGTTTGCCGTCATAAACGGTAACGGCCTCCACGAAAAAGTTGGGCATATCCTTCTGGGTAACGGATATTTCTGCAACGGTACTTTTACCGGTCATGCGGATGACTTTCGGCGGCAGGTAAATTCCGTTGGCCGGGCGCACGAACAACACCACCGCAGCCCCGGCACGGTCGGTATTGATCTGGAGCCTGAGACGATCCCCCGGAGCGTATTCACTTTTATCCGGAACCAGTTCGATTTTGGAAAAGCGATACCGGGCTCCGTCATCTCCTTCACCCCGTACCGTAAATACATAGCCCCCTTCAATGGTGTGGTTTTTTAAATCCGTTACCTGGAAAGACAAACGATACTGCCCGGCCCGGGAAGCCTGCAACTGTATTTGAGTCTGGCCCTGGGGATCCGTATCCAGTTTCCAGCGGCCCACTTCAGACTCTTGCGGCGCATTATCACGGTAAGTGATTCGCAGCAGCCTTAGCAAACCTTGGCCCTGAACCGGTTTTTGATCCAGCGTCTGGGCCTTGAATCCGGCTTGAATGGAATCGCCTACCCGATAATGCCCCCGGTCAACCCAGGTATAAACTTTAAATGGACGACGGGCCGCCAGCACTTTACCCTGGCCGACAATGGTGCGTCGAGATTGATCACGCACTTCTGCGCTGATGGTGTAGCGATGATCCTTATCCCCGTGGATCAGTTTGGTCAGTTCAGTATCGATCTCGACCCGGACCGTGCCATCCTCGCCGATTTTGACTTCACCCTCAGCGACTACCTCAGGCGGTTGCTGCGGCCAGTGCTGCCACCAGCTGAAGACCGGTCTTCTGCAGCCCCATAGGCGCCAGCCGGGATACCAGGCATAGTCATAGCCGTACCACCAGTATCCGGGCCCATAAAACCAATCCCAATAAAATGTGGGATACCAGCGGTCGTCGTGTTCGGTTCGATAAACCTTGTATTTTACGGTGGCCTCGGTCACCGGTGAACCAAAGTAGTAACCGGCCTTGATGATCGCGGTTATTTTTTCACCCAGCATGACCGGCTCTTCAGGAGCCGCTACCTTAACTTCAAATTCAGGTTTTTTATATTCTTCCACCCGAAAGGTATTGCCGCCGTAAACGCCCCCTGAACCATGAGAAATACGATACACACCGAGCGGAGCATCCTGCGGGATATCGAATTCACCATCCAGGCCGCCATGGGAATCGGCCTGGATACCGCGCGAAAAGATTTGTTCATTCTTGGGATTATGAATCCTGACGGAAAACGATCGACCGGCATAGACGGAAGCATCCGCTTGATCATACTTGGCATGGCGCACCCAGAGTTTAAAACGAACTTTTTGTTTGGGGCGGTAGACCGGCCGATCGGTCATGATAAAGGTTTTCATTTGATTGTATTGGCGATCATAGTAGTTCGGGTACCAGACACTGGAAAAACCTATAAAAGCCAGCCGTTTGCCGGCCCTGACCAGCGCCAGCCAATGATAATCATTTTTCATTTCCGATGGAGCCAGGATGATCCGACCGTCTTTGTCGGTTTGACGAGAAAAATCATGATAGAAGATTTGGTAGCGGTTGGTGCCCTTGATCCGCTTTGTCCGATAGCCGAAAAATTTAACCTTTGTATCTGAAAGAGGCTTGCCCTTGACGGCATCTGCTGCATAATACAACACCTGCTTGTCAAGGGGTTTTTTGACGAGGATGGTGTCGCTAACCCAGATAATTATGCGGGCGGTGTTGCCGTTGCGAATTTTGCCAACTAGCAGGTAGGCGCCGGGTTGATCCAGCGGCCGGGGTAGATTGACGGTGATACGCCGATCCCAGTGTCTTTTATCCGGGTTCAGCCTCAGATCCCAATCCGCAGCCTCCCGGCCGATGTATTTGGTTTGATTTTCATGGATCAGACGCCAGCCGATATCGTCGATCCGGACCCTGTTCCAGTCCAATCGCCACGGATTGGACCGAATATAGGATTTAACATCATCCAGCAGTCGGTCAATCCGGATATGGTAGGCTTTAAAATTAACCTCTGTACCATTGCGAAAACGATACTCCACAGTTGGCAAGCGACCGGAAGGCTGGGAGCCGATGGGTTCAAAAATGCCCCAGTTTTTGGTTATCTGATCGATGTGCTGACGGGACTCGGAAGCGTTGTATTTTTTATAGCTAATCCAGTAATCGACAGACCGGTCATATAACCGACGGTTTTCGTAAATTTGGGCCAGCATTCGTAAGGCACTATTTGCATACCCTTGATTCGGATTGCGGGCGATTTCATTCAAAAGTCTGATGTAGTTAAATTCTTCGGGCAGATCAAAGCGCTTGACACCGTTGGCCAATCGGGCCAGCGTCTCATCATCAGTCAACGTGTGAACCTCATACGGGCTTGATTCGTCTTTCTTTGAATCCTCATTCGATACTGCCCGACTCCCGGCAAAATAATGACTGTAAGCCGATAAGGTCTGGACACCAAATTGCTGGTGCAGAAAGGATGCAAACGTAAATTTTACCTGGGAATCGAGGCCGGGGTTTAGTTCGGCGGCTTTGACCAGTAGCCAGCGCCAGCGCTCTCCGTCCGATTTGGCAGCGTCAAAACTAGTCGGAATTTTGTGCAACACCGGCCGACCTTCTGGATCGACCGGCGCTCCCTGGGTGCTGCGGCCGTAATCATAACCATGGCCGGATTCGTAATCGGGCAGGCTGCTCAGGTCGGTTAAATATTGCAGGCGCCAGGCCTGCTGGTAGCCGCTGTATTGGATGATAATGCGGGCATACTCCAGGTAAAAAGCGGCAGCTTCATGGCGAGCCGGCTCAGCAGCAGTCAATTTCAGGGCGTGGGTCATCAGCTGTAGCGCCCTGACACGATCACGCTGGATGGCGTTCGCATACCGGCCGCCGCCGCGGTGCTGTCCGCGATGAAATTCCCCGGCCACCGTATAGCCCCAGTGATTATTTTGACTGTAGCTGGCGGCGGCCGCCCGCAGCAGGCGCCAATTGTTGAAGTGCTTAGCGATCACCGCTTCGCGAAAGGTATCTAACTCGCTCAAACGGTTCAGATTGCGCAGGCACTGCCAGGCCTGCAAAAGGTCATTGCCGATTAATTTTGGATCGTTGGCCGCCTCAAGGCACAGCTGTTGATACAACAGATAGGCGTCTTTCCAGTTGCCGTCATGGTATGCCTGGATTGCCTGTTTGCGGATTAGCTCGTGCCCGGCCTGTCCGGCCCAACAATTGGCGGCCGCCGCCAGGGCCAGGATGATGATCAAGCAGATGTATTTGGTCGGTTTCATTGCTTTGCTCCTGATTACAGACATTTTAGAATAATTGTCCGGGTAATCGGTTGACGTTGAGAATTATAAATCGTTTAAACCTTTGGGCCATTGCAGCATTTCTTACTATTTTATTAGGTTATTCATTGAACTGTCAACATGTGCACCGAGCTTTTACATAAGTTTTACATGTGCGATCGATGGTTGAAAGGTTCAGGGCCCAGTGGCTCAGCGGTTCAAGGTTCAGTGCAACCGCTGGCAGTAGAAGCGTCCAGTTCGATCGAAAAAGAATCTTTTACAATGTTTCATATGATCACCGCCGCTGGCCGCAAGCGGCCAGTCTGATCGTAGAAGAAACTGTAATTTCATATAAGGGCGAGGCTTCAGGTGCCGGGGTGCGGATGTCCGATGGCAAAATCGAAATATGATCTTTGATACGGTGCCGCTAAGCGACGATCTTTATGGTAGGCTCGTCGGGTGAGAAATTGTAGGCATTGGGATTGGCGGCGGGAATAATATTGGATGACATTTCATCTGTTGAGTCATCCTGCTTTGGTTTCTCGGCGTTTTCCTTTAGCAGTTCTGTGCGGGCCTCAGCCTCGATCTGAGATGCTCTGGCGGCTACGCTGCGGTCCTGGCCTGATGGTTGTGAAGGTGCCAGGGCCGCCCGTTTGATCTGTTGCATTTTGGTGATCGTATCTTGGGGATCATTTTCGCGGGACGTGTCGATTTTAACCTCTCCGCCCACGGCATACATCTTCCCGTCGGGCCCGCGCTGGTATTGATAATTTGCACCGCCCATGACCAATCCGGCACCGGCCGCCATATGGGCTCGTTCATGCGCTTTTACTTCCTGGTCGGTTCTTTTGAGCTCATCGACTTCCCGTTGCTGTTCGAGATCAAGTTCGCTATTGCCCGGAATGCCGGTGGCCGCTCCTTTAACCTCATTTTGTTGTTCCCGGCCCTGTTTTGATATTTTCACGGTGTCAACGGATTGAGACGCATGCGTGGTTGGCACCTGATCATGCGTATTCGCCGACGGAGCGCAGGTGCCTGTGCCGCATGGTGAAGACTGGATATCTGGGATACTGTCAATCATAACATTTTACCCTGGAACATAATAAAAAAGTATGTGGTTTTTATATCGGCACTTGTGCTTGATAACTTTAATCGATATTGGATCTCCTCTTGACCTTTTGTTAAAATCGCGATAAACTACTGTATTCAGTATATAAAATTACCATTTGCAGTGGTCGGTGAATGGTTTGACAGGGTTTGAAACCGATCGCGATTTTAAACGAGAAAGGAACTTCAATGAAAAGACCGCAAATAAAGACTTCGTTGCCCGGACCGCAGGCCAAGAAATTGATTAAATTGGACAAGTCATTTGTTTCCCCTTCCTATACTCGTGTTTATCCGCTCGTTGCCGATAAAGGCAAAGGCCTTTGGATTCAGGATGTCGACGGCAACATCTTTCTTGATTTTACCTCGGGAATTGCCGTAAACGCTACCGGCCATTGTCATCCTCAGGTAGTTAAAGCGATTCAGGCACAGGCCAAGCGCCTGCTGCATATGTCCGGCACGGATTTTTATTATACGCCCCAGATTAAGCTGGCCGAAAAGTTGGCGGCACTGGCTCCCGGTAGAGGGGCTAAAAGAGCATATTTCGGCAACTCCGGTGCTGAAGCGGTGGAAGCCGCTTTTAAGCTGGCTCGCTGGCACACCAAACGCGAGTTGAACATTGCTTTTTTCGGTGCTTTTCATGGGCGCACCATGGGGGCCCTTTCTCTAACGGCCAGTAAAACAGTGCAGAAAAAACACTATAATCCCCTCGTACCCGGTATTACCCATATTCCCTATGCCTACTGTTACCGCTGCGCTTACAATCTGACCCACCCCAAATGCGGCCTGTACTGTGTGCACTGGGTTGAAGATACCCTTTTTCGTACCACGGTGCCGGCGGAAGAGGTTGCGGCGATATTTGTGGAACCCATTCAGGGGGAGGGCGGCTATATCGTTCCCCCACCCGGATTTCACAAGGAATTAAAAAAGATAGCCAAAAAATACGGTATCTTGTACGTCGCTGATGAAGTTCAGTGCGGCATGGGGCGGACCGGCAAAATGTTCGCGATGGAGCATTTTGGCGTGACGGCGGATGTCATTGCTGTGGCCAAAGGCATTGCCTCCGGATTGCCCCTCGGTGCCATGATTGCTCCGGCTAAAATCATGAACTGGGAAGCCGGCTCCCATGCATCAACCTTTGGCGGCAATCCCCTGTCGTGCCAGGCAGCCATGGCGACCATTGAGCTGCTGGAGAACAACCTAATGAAAAACGCCACCAGGCAGGGGCAGCGGCTTTTCAAAGGTTTGCTTGAACTGCAAAAAAACTATGAATGCATTGGAGATGTGCGCGGCAAAGGTTTGATGGCGGCTGTTGAACTGGTTAAGGATCGTGAAACCAAAGCGCCGGCGACGGATTGGCGGAGCCGGATCATCAATAAGGCATTTGCCAAGGGATTGCTGGTGTTGGCCTGCGGTGAGAACAGCATCCGATTCTCTCCGTCCCTGACGGTCACAGCGGGGGAAGTTGATGTTTGTCTGTCAATATTTGAAGAAGCAGTAAAAGAAGTGGCGGAATAAAAGCGGGTTGCGTGTTGAACGTTGCGAGTTGTGGGTTGTGAGTTGTGAGTTACGGGCATTCAAAGGTGCGCGGCGCAAGGCAATTGACGAACGGCTGAGAATTTATGCTGTAAAGTAGAGCGTGAAGTTTAAAGTATTAACGATAGGGGTTTAATTCAAGAACTTCCTGCTTGCCGTGCCGTAGCTTTTTGGGGCAATGATCTGATCGAGGCTGAAAACTTTCTCAGTCATCAGGGCAGCGATTGTTGATCATGGATTTCAGGTTTCGGATTGGAAAAGCAGCGCTTTTAAGCCGGAGGGATGGGAAGTTTCTACCTTACACCTTACACCCCATACCCTATACCTTGGGCCATATGCCTTGCGCCTGTAACCATAGGCATTGAGCCGATACCTTAACCTCTTTACCCTATATATTGTATCTTTCCGTCAACCACCTCTTGGCTGCTTCGGCCACGCCGCCGTTGTTGTTTGAGGCCACTGTCGTAAAACGGTTTCTGAGATCCGTCGGCGCATTTTCGACCACATAGCTGCAGTCGGTCCACGCGAGCAAATCCAGATCGTTGTAATCATTGCCGACCGAGACAATTTGGCGTTTATCAATTCGCAGTTTTTCAGCCAGCCAGGCCGCTGTCTGGCTCTTTGAGACCGTGGTTGGAAAGATTTCAATCCAGGTCGATTCTCCATCCAGCGGTGAGGTGGTTTGTATGACAGTAAAATCGATTAATTCGTTACGAATCGCTTCCAGGACAGCGGTGCCGCTGCGGGCTGGAACCACTGCCAGCAGCTGGGTTGCAGGGCCGAAACCATTTGCGGTTTCAGTCAGGATAGCCGCATGCCGGCTGTAAAGTTCCAAACGTCTGTCAAAATCATCATTTTTATGATTCGTTCGATAATAGGCGAACATGTGATTGTCGGGAATAGTGCGATGAATCATAAAATCAAGTCGATAGGATTTAAGCACGCTGCTTGCCCGTTCGACTTCGTGCGGTTCGAGATTTACCTTACGAATAATTTCAGCGCCATTAAATTGCAATACCCCGGCCCCGGTGGAAAAAATCACAAAATCCATCGGCAGGTCCGAAATCGTGACGGTATTAAAAGAAAACAATGATCGACCGGTGGCGATAGCTCGAATAATACCGAGTTCACCGAGTTGGCGCAATGCATCCAGATCTTCCAAGGCCACGGTGCGATCGGACCGCAGCAGTGTACCGTCAAAATCCACAATAAATAGCCCGCACGGTTTAACACCCTCTTGCGGGTTGGCTGTCTGGTTGTCCCGGGAGATTGTCATTTAAAGAGATATTAAGAGAGGCTAGGGCCCCTGTCAATTAAAAACGTATATCAAACGATGATCTAAAATTGTTCAGATTGTAGCCTCCAGCGTGCGCCCTGCGCCCTGATTTTGAACCCGGCTAACTCAACGAATGTAATAAAATCAGTATGTTAAACAATAACCAGAGACCGGCACCAACTATCGCTAAAGAAAAACCCTGAAGGTGACGATAAATAGTTAGCGGGAGAAAAAATGGGGAAAATTTATTGAATGGTTTAAATTTTTATTAAATTAAAAAATTTCAGCATGTTGTTCATTAACGGGCTGATCGGAAAATGTTTGGAAAGGAAATTTATAGTGTTTACGGAGGTCAATTGGGACATGGAAAGGGATACGATCATATTCTTTGATAACTTGGGGTTTGGGTGGGTGCTTGATAATATGATGATCAAGGAAATGAAGTTAAACCATCTAAAAGATGACTGTAGCGTTAATAATTCCTTAATTAATATTCTGGAGAATTTATTCGACAATCCCGGTATATGATATGTCTCGCAGCCGATACCCCTCACCAGCAATCAATTGTATAATCGGTGGGTTATCTGGTCGTCCGTGATTGGCCGTGGTTGTTTGTTGATTCAGAATAGATTCGGCGCACAAACTTCAAAGAATCATTCCCGGGTGTTGACGGAATTGCCATTTCTATAAAATTACCCTTATATCCACTGAAAAATTGCAGCCGAATATGTTCGCGCCTGATCACGATTCCCTGGTCTCTAAATATTGCGCCCTGAAAAATATGCGCAGCCTAACGTAATTAAGCCGCCGGCGCTTTGGCCGGCCAAGTTTTTTCAGTTCAAAAAACAAATTATAACCCAGGATTTACTATTTTGCAGGGCGGATTAATTTGTAAATTCAAAAACAATGGTAATATTTTTGTTCTTGGAGAAACAAGCAATTTCACAGGCGCCCGATTTCATAAGACCGGCTGAAATCCGAAACCAAATCGAAATCCTATTTTTCAAGCACGCGATCCATTATTCAGGATAGACTGCACGTATCTCTTTTTGAGGATAGATGTTATGGCAAGAAAACACACCAACAACCACCTGTTCCGCGGGCTTCTGCAATCCTCAGACGGTCTGATCACAAAAGTCATTGATGCCGGCGATCAATCGATAACTTTTGAGGCTGCCTTTGGGCTCAGCGAAGAACTGATTGAACAACTCAAAAAACAGCCGGAGCATATTGTATTCAGCGAGCGGTCCCGAATCGCTAGACTGGGGATACAGATCGAGTGCGAACCGCCCGGAATCGACGGCCTGGAGGCTGATAAAATTAGGCTTTGCCTGGTAGCCTCGGCAGTAATTTCAGGCTATCCGGGTTTAAATGAGATAAAAGATTTTTTCAGCCTGGGACTGCCGGTTGGCAGACTCGTATTTTGTGATCCGGATGCCTTGCTGAGCTCAGATGAAGTTCTGGAGGCAATTGAGCGTGCCGAGCTCAAGCTGCCGGAGGCCACCACCATTTCGAGCGATGGCAGCATTGTTATCGCTCCCCATAAAGTTGTTTGCCGGTTTCGCGAACCGCTGGATAAAAAGACCCTCGGTCGGATTTTGCTTCGCGAAGACGGCCGCGAACTGCTCAACCGTTATCAGGTCCGCAGCGCGGTGCCTTCGGTAAACGTTGCGGCCGGTGAAGGTGTGGTGACCACCTGCTCCATGTATCTCAACGATCATTTTGTTGTGTTGCAGAGCGGTTTTGCCACGGGCCGCAATCTGCCGGCAACGGTGCTGGATCCGATAAAAACCAGGGGTATTCGAATTTATCTTGAAATTGTCAATCAGAGTGATCATCCCATTGTAAACCCCTTGATATCGGCGAGAATTTATAGCGCCGCCAAGTCTCGCAACGGCGTGCGGAAGAAAAAATCATCCAGCAAGAACTCTCATTTCACCTACCACCAAATGCGCGATTTCGAAAAGCGCTTGACGCCCACTGACAAATCCACCTGCCATTTTATTGATAAACCGGTCGCGGTCATTCAGGACGAAGTGGATGGGTTAAAAAAAGCCAGCGTTTTTTTAAACGGTCCCGGTCAAAGCTGCGAGGTGACCAACGCCATGTGCGCTGTGGCCAGACGCGATTTTTCGCCCGATAGCGAATGCGCCCATCGGTATGCAACTTCAAGACTGCAGGATGTCGTCCAGAAATTTCCGGCCGTGCTGGCTGCCAATTACTTCCCCAACATCATTGAACATCGCGATATCATCAATTTGACCTGCGAAGGTAAATTAAAGGCGCTGTATTTTTATGAACCATCCTGCGAACATGGACCGTTTTTATCGCAACAGGATCATCATCGTCTGGAGGAGTACCATGCCTTTGGCCTTGAGATCTACTGGGTATCGGATTTGAACGGACGCCTCATGAAGCACACCATGCGGGACGGTATGGGATATTTCGTGGCGCCCGAGCGACTTGCTGATTTTCACAAATCCATGCTGTTTGCATTTTACGGTTCCAACCAGAGATTATCTTTGAGAGGAGAAGAACGCCTCGGCACACTTATGGATGCGCTTATCGCATTCTGGGGGCAGCGCATTGGGATCGTCACCGGTGGTGGAAGCGGTGTGATGGAGCAAGCCAACACTCTGGCCCGAAAACGGGGTATCTTATCGGGTGCCAATTTTCTGGATATTACCGATCAATCCATGACGACTGATGTCGATTTCTGCCAGGTATTTCAGGCGACCTGCCGCCACAGCCGTCAAAAATGGTTTGAGATTGCCTCATTTCCGATTTTTAACGTTGGCGGATTGGGCTCCCTGGAAGAGCTTGGCATCACCCTGTGCAACATGAAGCTGTCCATCCTGGATCCGGTTCCGGTTGTTTTATTCGACACCGAAGGTGGTGGCAATTTCTGGTCCGGCATCGATGATCAAATCAACGAGATGGTCAAACGGGGCCGGGCACCCGACTGGATCAAAGACAATATCGTTATTACCGACGATCCCAAAACGGTTACCGATGTCTATCGTCAACGGCTGCAACTGTTTTAGATCCGTAATTGTTGGTTCTCCGCACAGGGCGGATCCGGCTTAGCTGAATCGAGGTTATCAGATTAATTGTTTTCGCTAAAGCGCACCGTTGCCCCGATTTGCCCCGGGATGTAATTATCTATCAGTCGGTAACCGATATTTATAGGTCGTCGGCATGTTTAGACAAAAACGCTGCCACGCCCTCTGCCGTGGGTTTCATTCCCGTCGCGCCTTTGTTCCATCCTGCCGGGCAGACTTCTCCGTATTTTTCGGTAAACTGCAATGCATCAACCAGGCGCATCATCTCATCGACATTCCGCCCCAACGGCAAATTGTTGACGATCTGATGCTGGACAATACCCTCTTTGTCGATCAGAAAAGAGGCTCTTAAGGCCACGCCGTCCGGATGTTCAATTCCATAGGCCCGGGTTATCTCGTGTTTTATATCCGCAACAATCGGAAATTGAACTTCGCCGATTCCGCCGTCTTCGATGGCAGTGCTGCGCCAGGCAAAATGAGTATACTCAGAATCAATTGAAATTCCTACGACTTCGACGTCCCGCTCTTTGAACTGTTCCACACGCTTATGATGGGCAATGATTTCAGTGGGACATACAAACGTGAAATCCAACGGCCAGAAAAATAAAACCACATATTTCCCCCTCAAATCCGAGAGCTTAAAATCTGCTTTGATAACGCCATCCGGCATAACAGCCGGTGCCACAAAATCCGGTGCTTCTTTGGTCACCAATACGCTCATGATCATATTCCTTCCGAACTAATTATTTTTCAGCATCGTATTAATATGCATGCATGCTTGCGGCATATATCTGATTGTCGATCGATTGGCTTAATATTATGATGAAATTTGATTTTTCAATAGATAGGGCCAAGATTTATAAAATGGGCAGGGCAACGGGTCAATTAATTGCTTTTAAATGGCATCGGCCTATTGTGAGCCTCGAACTTTTATAGTTGCCAATCCCGCCAAAAATTGGCGCGAGAGTTTTTCAGAGATGTGATGGTTGAACACTTGGCCTTGCGGCGTCACGCCGCAAATCTTGCCGTCTGCCAAAAACCTGCTCAATACCTGCTTGCCCGTGTCAAGGCGGTCGGCCGGATCATTTACCTGGATTGCGGCTGAGGATGCTTGCGGCAGGGGTATCTCTTGGTCCAAAAGGGATTTTATGAAATTGAGTATTCGAGCCAGCCGAAGCACGGTAACAGCCTCTTTTCTGGTGGTCGTGTGAGACAGAGGCAATGCGCTTGAGCGCAGGCGGGAAAATCCGATGGGCAGAAGGTCATGGTCTTCACATAAGTCAAAATCCAGGCTGCCCGGGGCTGGATAAAAGGTGGATACACCTGCTATAACCCTTCTTTGAGCCAGGTATAGAAGATCTGAAATCGAATCCGCCGCACGCTGAAAAGGGGCGGCACAAATCACGTACCCGACTGCATTCAGGCTGAAATCTTCAGCATGGCTTAAGGCCCGGTCAAATGTAGCGCGCACATCGGATCGGTTGAATCTGTTAAGCTGCTGCCTTGAGGTTGAACCCAACGACAGATTCAGGGTTCTAAAACCGGCGGCCTTCATCTCCCGGACGACTTCTTTATCCAGGGACGGCGGATAGAGTCCATTCATGGCCCTTAGCTCAAATCTGCCGGATCCAAAGCGGCTTTGAATGGCATCCAGCAGGTTGATAAACCAGCGGCGATCCAAAGACAGGTTCTCGTCTTCAAAGTCAATAAAACCGATGTTGCCATGATCGGCAGCATGCTCAATTTCCCTGATAACCGATGGTACACTCCTTTTGCGGTATTTCAGAAATGACTTTTGGCCGACACTGCAATAGGTGCAACGCATGGGGCAGCCACGGCCGGCAACAATAACCATGCTGCCGCCTTGCTTGCGTCGGTAAAACTTCTGGTTGACAAATTGAACAGCAGGCAGTGGAAAGTCGTCCGGGTCCTGCATTTGAACCGGCTCATCGATGTGCAGCCTGCCGTCTGCCTGTCTGAACACAATTCCGGGAATGGCGTCCAATCGGCCGCCTTCTGACAGCGTTTTGGCCAGCAGCGGCATAGATACTTCACCTTCACCGCGCAGCACGAAATCCACTGCGCTTGATTCCATAACGGATTGCGGCAATGCGGTTGGATGGTGGCCGCCCAGGACGATTTTACATTTCGGGTGATAGGCTTTAACGACTTCAGCCGTTTGAATGGCCTGCCGCATATAGGGCGTGAATAAAGATGATATTCCAATCAGAAACGCACCGGATTCCCGCGCTTTGCTTCCGATATGCTCAAAGCTGTAGCCAAAGTGCTTGTAGTCGTAAAACAGGGCAACCGGTGAACGGTCCGGCTGTGCGTAGTATTGGCGTAAATAGCCCATTTGCTCCGGGAGATCGCGAATACGCGCTTTGGATGTGGCCAAACCGTCAAGGATATCAACCGAATAGCCGCATTCGATCAGGACCGATGCAATACAGGTTAAACCGTATGGAATGGTTCGTTTGGCGGTCAGATAAAAATCTCTGATCGGCGGTTGAATAAGCAGAATGTCGGGCATGTTCTCGATTCTCGATGCTGGTTACCGGGTACTGGGTACTGGATACCGGGTACTGGGTACTGGATACCGGGTACTGGGTACTGGATACCGGGTACTGGGTATTGGATATCGGGTACTGGGTACTTGATACGATGTCGCTGGTTTTCGGAATTGTTGCTGGATGAAAATGGCGCAGGGCGTACGGCTCACGGCGCACGGTAGATTTAATGGTGTCGGGTATATGGTATAAGGTCTATGGTGTAAGGTGAAGGCTTCGTAGCCGTTATACCTATTCCTCTTTCCGACTTCCGCCTTCACCCTTCCGACTTCCCATCTTCCCATCTTCTCACCTTCTTTCTTTTCCGACTTCCGCCTTCACACTTCCGAATTCTTTATCCTTCCATTGCCTCAATTTCGCTAAAAACTTGTGATTGGCTTTGGGGAGCGGATAGTCATCCAGTTGATTAAGCCTGATCCAGCGGTGATCGACCGGTCCGGTTAATTTTACGCGCCCTGAGATATAGGAGCAGCAGAAGACATCCATCTGGATTTTAAAGTGAGTGTAGGCATGTTTGACCATGCAAAGATGCGAATCTACCTTAACTGCCAGGTTGACTTCCTCCTTAATTTCTCTGATGCAGGCCGCTTTCGCTGTTTCATTTTTTTTGATCTTGCCGCCGGGAAATTCCCACAGCCCTCCCAGCAACCCTTCGGGTTTGCGGCGGGTAATTATAACCCGGCTGTTTTTGAATACAACACCCACCGCGATCGGATACTGCGGCGTGGCCTTTTTTTTTAACTTTCTGGGAAATTCTGAAATTCGGTCCCTCTGATAAGCCAGGCACCATGTCTGAACAGGGCATGCGGGGCACAGTGGATTGCGCGGTTTGCAAACGATGGCACCCAGTTCCATCAAGGCCTGGTTAAAGGTTCCCGGCTTTTGAGTGTCCAACAGATCAGCGGCTGCCTGCTGATATATTTTTTTCGCTGAAGATTGGTTTACCGGTTCATCCATAATAAACAAGCGTGACAGCACGCGCTTGACATTGCCGTCCACGACGGAATAGGGTTTGCTGAAGGCGATGCTCAATACAGCTGCAGCGATATAATCACCCACTCCGGGCAGCTTACGGAAATCCGGCCGGCTTTGCGGAATATTGCCCAGGTGCTGATTTAAAACAACACCGGCGGCTTTATGCAGATTGCGAGCCCGCGCATAGTATCCCAGTCCCTCCCAGGCTTTCAAAACTTGCTGAAAATTTGCCCGGGCCAGTTTTTGCAGATTTGGAAAACGCTTCAAAAACTCATGGTAATAAGGCAACACCGTGGCAACCTGGGTTTGTTGCAGCATTACCTCAGACACCCAGATAGGATAGGGGTCGGTAACTTTCCGCCAGGGCAAATCACGTTGATTTACCAGGTACCAGTCTATCAGCGCTTTGCGCAATGCGTGGATTTCTTTTGGTTTCATCGCATGATTTTTTCCAGTATTTTTAGTTTGTTGCCATAGGGCGGGTAGCGCAGCGGGGCGTCTAATCGAAACGATCTTTTCAGAATGCTTTTCTGGTGTGAAAATGTCTCAAAGCTTTTTTTGCCATGATAGCTGCCGATACCGCTGCTGCCGGTTCCGCCGAAGGGCAGGTGCGGATTTGCAAAATGAAGCAGGGTATCATTGATGCATCCTCCGCCAAAAGAAGTGTCCCTGATGATCTTTTCACCATTTTGGCGGTTGTTGGAGAAATAATAAAACGCCAGTGGCTTGGGTAATTTCTTCACCTGTGAGATCGCTTCCGATAATTGGTCATATGCAAGTACAGGCAGCAGGGGACCGAAAATTTCATCTTGCATGATCGGGTCCTCCCAGGCAATGTCATCGATAATTGTTGGGGCGATATACAGGCTCTGGCGGTCGGACTGACCGCCTGTAATGATCTTTCCGGTGTGCATCAACTGCGCCAGGCGCAGGAAATGCTTTTCATTTACGATCCGCGGGTAATCCGCGCTTCGCTGAGGGTCAGCACCATAAAATTCGTGGATGAAAAATTTTATCCGGTCCAGCAATTCCAGCTTAATTTCCTGATGGACCAACAGGTAATCCGGCGCGATGCAGGTCTGGCCGGCATTAATAAACTTACCGGAGCAAATCCGCTTGGCAGTGACATCCAAATTGACATCACGATCCACGATACAGGGGCTTTTGCCGCCCAATTCCAGGGTGACCGGGGTGAGATGCCTGGCTGCGGCCTGCATGACGGTTTTTCCCACGGCTACACTGCCGGTAAAGAATATATAATCAAAGTCCTCATCCAGCAGGGCCTGGCTGACAGCTGCTTCGCCCTCAACGACGGCAATATAGCTGGGGTCGAAATTATCGCTGATGATTTCGCTAAATACCTGTGCGGTGTGGGGTGCGTATTCTGAGGGCTTTACGACACTGCAATTTCCGGCCGCCATGGAACCGATCAAAGGATCAATAACCAGCTGAAACGGATAATTCCAGGGAGAGATAATAAGAGAAACACCATAGGGTTCGGCGTAAATGTAGCTGGATCCCGGGAATTGAAATAAATGGGTTCGCACCCGGCGGGCTTTGGCCCATTTAAAGAGGTGCTTTTTGATAAATCGGATTTCATCCAGCACAATTCCCACCTCTGTCAGGTATCCTTCATAGGCCGATTTAGACAGATCCTGTTGCAGCGCGTCTAATATTTTGGCCCGGTTTTCACCGACGGCCTTTTGCAGGGTGTCCAGCTGCGCTTTGCGAAATCCGGCATCCTTGGTTTGGCCCGTGTTAAAAAAGGCTTTTTGTTCTAATATCAACGATTGTATTTCTTTCATAGATTTTACGATTGGCATTTTTCAATAGACCGGGCCAACGCCCGCATATGGCCTTTTTCTGCCTGGGCGATGGCCAGAAACGTTTCCCCGGCCTCGGAAATGTCGGTCTGTTCCGCCATAACCCGGTACAGGTCATAAGCTGCGTATTCAATGGTCAGGGCTAAATCAAGGATTTCAGAGCAGCTATTGGTTGCAACCTCCTCCAGGTTTTGGCAGGCGTCTTTGAAGCTTTGCCCCCCTTCTAATACCTCCCCTTTCAGGCTGTCATACAATTTGTCAAAGGGTGGCGGATTGGATTCTAATTTTTGGAAAAAGCGATAGATCAGCTTTGCATGTCCCTTTTCAGCAATGGATATCTGTTCGAAGGCCTGGTGAAGGGGATCTTCAACGAACCTGTCCATTGCATACCGATAAAATAGCCAGGCGCCCTTTTCCAGATCCAGGGCCGTCGCAAGCAGTTGCTCAAGTTCCCGGGCCCGGTCAAAAATTTGTACTTTCGGATAGCCGGGCAAAATCCTGCCATTGCGGGCCAAAAGTCCGCCCATCAGGTGATAAACGCTTTTCTCACAGACTTCACCTTCGCCGGCCAGTGAAGCCGCCCATTGGGAACGGCCGCCGTTATGACAATAAAAAATCAAATCCCGCTCGGCCGGCAGCGAAAACAGCCGGGTTTCGACCTCAGCCAGAGGCATGAGTTTGGCCCCCGGTATATGGCCCAGTTCATATTCCGACTCCTGGCGCACATCAATTAACAGGTAATCTTTTTCCTGGTGATTTTTTAAGTACCCATCAAATTCTTCAGCCGTCAATGTCTCAAATTCTAAGTTGTCCATTATTTCCCCAGAATCTTGTCCAACATGACTTGGGTATCGGATGTGGAATCGGTACAGGAACCGTTGCGGCATACGTGGGCGGTGGCTTTGCCTTCAATGACCTGCAAACCGTCAGTGTATCCGGCAAACTTAGCCAGTCGCTCGGCATTTTGATCAGATTTTACGATGGCGACTTTATTCGGTGAAAAATTAAGGTTCAGGGCGGTCAGCAATTGCCGGGTGTCGCCTGCCTGCGGCTCGCCGGTGATGATAACCTCCTGGCCCGGACGCAGCGCAAAATCAAGTGCACACAAAAAAAAGGTAAATGCCTGGGGTTGAGTTTTGACTGTACCGCCAAAGGCCCGAATCAGGGCCTGGGCCTGGTTTTCCCACCTGGGATCACCGGTCAATCTGGCTAAGGATACCAGGTTAAAAAGAGCAACCGAATTGGCCGATGGAATGGCGCCGTCGTAAAGTTCCTTGGGGCGCACCGGTAGATCGACACTTCCTTTGGGAGTCGAGTAAAAGCCTCCGTTTTGTTCATCCCAGAAATCTTCTATCATCTTTTCCTGCAGCACTTGAGCCCGTTCGGCAAATATCAAATCGAACGTCGTTTGATAGAGGTTTAACAGGCCGTGGATTAAAAACGCATAGTCAGCGGCATGGGCTTCCACCGCCAGTTCGCCGTCTCTGAAGCGGTGGTAAAGGCGGCCATTTTTGTCGATCATCTTCGACTCAATAAATTCAGCGGCTTGGCGGGCAGCGCGTTCATATTCGGGTTGGTTTAAAATTCGCGCTCCCAGTGCCAGCGCTGAGATCATCAGGCCGTTCCAATCGGTCAGGATCTTATCGTCCTTTAGCGGATGAATCCGATTTTCACGGATGTCAAACAGTTGCTCGCGAATTTTGCGCCATTCATCACGCAGTTGGTCTTCCGGCACGTTCAGTTTTTCGGCCCATTTGTCCATAGTTGCCGTCAGATGCAGAATATTGGTGCCGGTTTTCTGACGGGCGGCTTCATCGATATAATTTCCTTCCGGGCTCAGTCTTAATATCGTCTCCCACCGCCGGGCGACTTCATCGCCCAGCCCCCGGCGAAATTCTTCCGTCGTCCAAATATAAAATTTGCCTTCTTCCCCCTCGCTGTCGGCGTCTTCGGCCGAGTAGAAACCGCCCTCGGTGGAGGTCATGTCCCGCAGAACGTAAGTGAATATATCGGCGGCGGTCCGGGCCAATAACGGCTCTTTGGAAATTTGATAGGCCTCCAGGCAGGCGCTGGCGATCAGGGCCTGGTCATAAAGCATTTTTTCAAAATGGGGCAACAGCCATCTTTCATCCGTGGCATAGCGGTGAAAGCCGTAGCCGACATGATCCCAAATTCCGCCAAGGCGCATGGCGCTTAAGGTTTTTTGAACCATATCCAGGGCAATTGGATCCTCGTTTCGATGATAATAGCGCAACAGGAACAATAGCCGATGCGGGGTCGGAAACTTGGGGGCCGGCTCAAATCCGCCGTGCTGCATGTCGAAGGCGGCCTTAACCTGCTTAAACGCTTTTTCAAACAGGGATGCATCCGGCTCATCCGCCGCCGCAAATGTAAATGCCCGGTCCAGATTGGCCGCAATGTTTGCGGCCGAGGTTTCGATCTTTTCAGTTTGATTGGACCAGAGGTCTTTGACCTGCCGGCAGATGTCGACCAGTCCCGTCCGGCCGTAGCGGCTTTGTTTGGGAAGATAGGTGGCGGCGAAAAAGGGCTTTTTTTGCGGGGTCATAAATATACTCAATGGCCAGCCCCCGCTTCCGGTCAGCATTTGACAGGCGGCCATATAGACAGCATCGATGTCGGGGCGTTCTTCGCGATCCACTTTAATACAGACGAAGGTGTCATTGAGATATCCGGCCGTTTCCTCATCTTCAAAGGATTCTTTTTCCATGACATGGCACCAGTGGCAGGTAGCATATCCGACCGAAAGAAAAATAGGCTTATTTGCCTTCCGGGCCTGTTCAAAGCTTGCCTCAGACCAGGGGTGCCAGTCCACGGGATTATGCGCATGCTGGATCAAATAGGGGCTTTTTTCGTTGATGAGATGGTTGGGAGACATGATGATACTCCTGAATATACCTGTTATAAAGCATAGCAGGCCTCGAATCTACGGGTTAATGCCTAAAATGCCTAAATTGCACTAAAATGCCTAAAGTGGAGGCATGCTGTCGATTATAATGGAATTCAAATTCGCGTTTTTAAATATAGGCATGCTGGGCTATGTTTGCAATGCAGATTGTAACCAGATCTTGTGTTGACAGGTATTTGAATTCAGAAAGCGGACTTTGGAAGGTGGAAATAAAAAGCGCAGCACAGGGAACCAGTGCAAAGATGAAATATATGAATCGCCCTCGTGAAATAATTAAGATCCGATAGGATACCTTTATTTTAGGCACTTTAGGCATTTTTATAAGTAGCCCATAAAGTCACCTATAAAGCGTCATGATCCGGCATATCGGGTTTTCGATTTAGCGGGATAAGTGGTGGTAGGCAGGGTAGGTCCTGAGACGCGGATCTTCGACCGGTCGGCCAATGGTGAAATGGTACAGGCTCTGATACTGATTGTCATTAATTCCCAGGATCTCATGGACCGCATCGTCAAAAAAACAGCCGATGCCGGTGCCGCGAACGCCGTGAGCTTCGGCCGCCAGGTATAAAACCTGGCCGATCATGCCGGTTTCCCAAAAAAGATGCCGGTAGCGAAAGGGCTCATCCGTTATCGAAGCTTTGAATTGCGCAATCATGCCCAGTGAAAAAGCGCCCGAACCGGCAATATCCTGGTGGCAGCTGACTCTCATGGCTTGCTGCCTGTAATTTCCCTCTTCCAGCAAATACAGCGGAAACTTGTTTTCAACTGGCTGCCAGATAAAGTCGGAACGTATCAGCTGTTTTATAGGGTTGAGCTCTTGATCATTGCGGCAGAAAAAATACAGACCGGGTGTCAGGCCTTCTATATGATGAACAAAAATGAGCAGATGGGTTGAAGCTTTTATGAGTTCGGCATCAAACGGTGCGCAGCCGTTGCGTGGCAGGGTGCTTTCCAGGATGGAGAAAAACTGATTTCTGCTGACCGATCCGTTGCGGTCAAAATCGGTGGCGCTTCGTCGTTGACGGATGATTTCAGCGGCTGAGAGTTGAGGGGCGGTTGGGTGAATCCAGGCCGGATCTCCGTAATCGTAGCGCCTGTTGACCGTTGTCGGCTTGCGCGTCAGGTCTGCAGTTTGGTAGATAATTTCCCAGTTGATTTGCTGTCTGCTCAGCTTGTTTGGGGTGCCTGTAAAGCTGAGTTTTGCAAAATCGGCGATGATGGATTGCGGTAAAGATCGAGGAATATCTGATTGACCCCAGGGCCGGATAAAACATAAAAGATCCGGATGTTCTCCTGCCAGATTTTCATACCGCGTTTGGTCAAAGCCCAGGATGGTGTCCAACGCATCATCTGAAAGGCCATTTAAGTAGGTCACTTTCCAGCCGAACAGGTTGGCTGAGATACTGACGGCCGCCAGTGCATGCCCCACATCATGATTGCAGTAGCGGAATGCGCGTTCCCCGTATTTCCAGGATTCACGCCAAAATATACTGCTCAAACCGACCAGGAAGCCCCGGCAGCCAAAATGCAGCGCAAGCTGCTGCCAGATTTCGTCGGAAACCTCTGTACGCTGCTCCAGGGCGTGGGTAAAGGCGTTATAATGGTAAACTCCACCCGGCACCCCTGGGAGATGCGGCAGCACCAGGTGGGCTTCGGTGGGGTGAAGGTTGCCGCTTGAGGGGTTTATGCGCAGGGACCATCGCGATTGTCCGACTGCCTTCCAGGCTGAAAGTCCCAATGACAGTTCAAGGAATCCCGCAATGGTTTCAATGGTAAATACTTGCTGCTGGTTGTTTTCTCGCCGGTATAAGTCCGGATATTCAGCCCGGGGATATTCTTTTAGGAGCGGCAGCTCGATAACCTGCGTTTTTTCATAGAAACGGAATGGATTCGGCTGGTTCTGCCAGTCCATATGTCCCGGCGATCTGGCATAGCGTTCATAATGGTGCTTGGTTTCATCGTGGTAACGAAAAATTCCTCCGACGATATTTTCATCATTTTTAGGTGCCATTGTGATTGAATTCGCTGATCAAAAAAAAAGCAACACCCTTGGGTGTTGCTTTATTAAATACAAACGATATTAAATTATCATCCACAGCCGTCGCCACTGCCGCATGATGAACACGCCGAGGCCGGTCCGAATTCGATGCTGGAGCTGATTTTAAACCCGTATCCCAAAAAATCCACTGTCACAGGCTTGGCTTTTTCATCAAAATCTTTATCCATGACAAACTGGAAACCATTCACATCGTACACATTATCGCTCTCTTTAGGCTCGTCCAGAGCCATTGCCAATGACGGGCCGCCTCATCCCCCATCATTTAGAAAGATTCGAATCGGGGTGATGTCCCGATCCTTAAAATACTCTGAAATCTGCTGGCTAGCTGCTTCGGTAACCTCTACCATAACATCCTCCTTGAACTGGAATATGATCAGCGCGATTCAACAGCGGGAATTGATCTGATCGTCAAATTAGTCCTAATGTTAATAACGGGGATCGGGTTTGTCAATGTCTAATATCCCTGTTGCCGGGGGCGCGTCATTTCAAGCTGAGTGGGTCTAGATCTAACTGCAACCATGCCCGGTCACCGCCATCGGCTTACCCGCCCAATGAGCGGATATATTCATGGTATACCTTCAGGTCCCCCGCTGAAAAGAGCATAAATATTACTTTTTCCATGGTCTTGGATATTTGAAGAAAATTGCAGGTTGTATCCACCGCTATCCGGCAGGCTTCTGCGATGGGATAACCGTAGACACCGCAGCTGATGGCAGGAAATGCAATCGAGGCCACCTTGTACTCGACCGCCAGCTTCAGACTGTTCTGGTAGCAAGCAGTCAGGAGCGTTTTATCCTGAGGATTGCCGCGATATACCGGGCCGACCGTATGAACGACATGACGGGCCGCAAGATTATACCCTCTTGTAATCCGCGCCTCGCCGGTGGGACATCCTCCCAGGGTGCGACATTCCGCCAGAAGCTCGGGACCCGCCGCCCGATGTATGGCGCCGTCAACGCCTCCGCCTCCCAAAAGGGATGAATTGGCCGCATTGACAATCGCATCCACCGCCAGTTTGGTGATGTCCCCCTGCATAATTTCTAATTTAGCCAATATTTTTTTATCCATTATTACACCCCTCAATAACTATTAATAAATAAATCACAAATCTCAAATAACAAACAAATTACAATGACCTAAATTCAAAATCTCAAACTGTTGGTTTTAATCTTTCAGTGGGCCTGCCGAAAGGATCTGTTTTGGTCATTGATTATTGGAATTTATTTGTTATTTGGATATTGATATTTGGTGCTTCTAAACTCAGGATTTGACATTTACGCGCCGGAGGATCAGTCATCCGCGCATGGTTGAAATTACACTCCAATACGCCTTAAACCTTAAACCCTTCACCTTTAGCCTCTTTTTTACAGGTCATAGAGCGTCTCATCCCGCGTCGGCGCAGGTCGTTTCTTGCCTCTGCCGGTTCCTTTTTTTTCCGCCAATGCAAAGGGCTCCTCTTCCTCTAAAAGATTCCCCATTTCAGCCTCGATGGCATCGGGATCCTCCCCGGCTTCCATTCTTTTTAGGGCCTCCTGCATCCCGGGACCCAGCTCGAGTCCGGTCATATCCGTCAGCTTGCGCATCAGGTTAGCGGCTTGACGGGGATCCTCCTCATTGATGTTTTCAGCTTCTCCGGCCAGCATTTGCATGGCTTTTTCCATTTTGCTTTCGTCAAAAGGAAGATCGTCTAAATCACCATCTTCCTTGGCATTGCCGGTGAATGCAAATGCCGACATCTGTCTGGAAAGTGTTTTTGTTTTACATTTAGGGCATTTCGGCTTTTTGGTGGTATTGATCGTCTTTGAGAAAAAATTAAAAATTGTATTACAGTCTTCACAATAAAATTCGTAAATTGGCATGCTCGCTCCTAATTAATCCGCCCTGAAAAACAGCAGATCCAGGGTTGTAGATTGTTATTTAAAAACTGAAAAAACCTGTCAGACCCAAGCGCCTTTTACTTGCAAAATTCAGGTACCAAATAATAAAATTTGACCATTTCTTTGTCAACCGTATAAACACAATCGTCCTCAGTCCGTCGTCAGTTGCAAAATAAGAAATACCAAACCACGCACAACCGACAACTTGTCGCTGACGGTTATTGACTTGCAATCCGGCATCTGCTATGCCACCGGGGACTGACATCAGGGGCTTCGTCAAGGAACTTGGGATGCTCCGATAAAATTATATATGTCGAGTCAGGGTTTATTATTGCGCGATGTTAATCTTATGATGAAAGGACTTATATTCAATGGAAAGAACTCTGTCAATTATTAAACCGGATGCCGTAAAACGCGGGCTCATCGGTGAGGTCGTCAAACGGCTGGAGCAAAATCAGCTCAACATTGTGGCCATGAAAATGATTCATATGACCAAAGATCAGGCGAAAGGCTTTTACGCTGTCCACCAGGAGAGGCCATTTTTTGAAAGCTTGACGGATTTTATGATTTCCGGGCCGGCGGTTGTCATGGTTTTAGAGGGGGACAACGTTATTGCTCGATATCGTGAATTAATGGGCGCCACTAACTATGAGGAAGCAGCCGAGGGCACAATCCGAAGAGAATTTGCCACTGATATCGAAAAAAATGTGGTTCACGGTTCCGACGCTTCGGAAACCGCCGCTTTCGAGATATCCTATTTTTTTAACAGCTTCGAAATCGTAAACTAAAACCAAATTTATTTTCATGTCCGATCCGAACAAAGTAAATCTTAGCAATATTTCGGTCGTCTTAATCGGCACACGCTACCCCGAAAATATCGGGGCGGCAGCGCGGGCGATGCGCAACATGGGTATCCAGCAGCTGATATTGGTGGATCCTCAAAATTCTGATCCGGCAAAAATCGGCAAGATGGCTACCCATGCGGCTTTGGGAGTCGTAGACCAGATGAAGGTTTGCGATACTTTAAAACAAGCCCTGGCCGATTTTAGCTTTGTGGTCGGCACCACCGCCAGGTTGGGCGGCCAGCGCAAAGTCGTCAGTTCACCGTCTAAACTGGCGCAAAGGCTTATCGCCATTTCCCATCAAAATCAAATTGCCATATTATTCGGGCCCGAAGATCGCGGCCTGACCAATGACGATATTCGTTTCTGCGACATCCTGGTGAACATACCCACGGCCGAATTCTCCTCCCTCAATTTGGCCCAGGCTGTGATGGTCATGTGTTATGAATTGTTTTGCTTTAGCCGGGATAAACCTGGAGAATTCGCTCCGCGTCTGGCCAACCGGCATGAACTCGAAGCAATGTACCAGCAATTAAAAGAAGTGATGATGCGCATCAGCTTTATCAATCCCGCCAATCCGGACTACTTTATGAACAACTTGCGGCATTTTGGATCGCGCATCCAGCTCAGGGCCAAAGAGGTGCGCATTATCCGGGGTATCTGCCGCCAGATTGACTGGTACGGCAAAAAGAGCTACCAGGATGGACTCAAGGCGGGGCAGGAGGATGCTGATACTTAACAATCTTCCCACTTCCGCCATCCGCCTTCCCACTTCCGACTTCAAACTAGTCTGTATCCGTCTTCAACACCGCTAAAAAAGCTGATTGCGGAATCATCACCTTGCCCACCATCTTCATGCGCTTTTTTCCTTTTTTCTGCTTTTCGAGCAATTTGCGTTTACGCGTAATATCACCTCCGTAACATTTGGCAGTGACATCTTTTCTAAAGGCCGATACGGTTTTGCGGGCGATGATGGTGCCCCCGATGGCGCCCTGGATGGCGATTTTATACATCTGTCTGGGAATCTCATCGCGCAATTTCTCGCAGGTAGTGCGTGCCCGGGCGACTGCATTATCCCGGTGTACCAGTTGGGATAAGGCATCGACTCGCTCCCCATTGATGAGAATATCCATTTTGACCAGGTCGGTTTGCCTGAAGTCAATTAAATCATAGTCAAAGGAACCATAACCCTGGGTCACCGATTTCAACCGGTCATAGAAATCGTAGATTACTTCTGCCAGAGGTATTTCAAAAATCATCTCGAGCCGGTCACTGGTAAGATATTGATAATTTTTATTGATCCCGCGCCGGTCGAGGCACAGTTTCATGACGGCACCCATGTAGCGATCCGGTACGATAATCGCAGCCCGGATAAACGGCTCTTGGGTTTCTTCGATCAGTGTCGGGTCAGGATATAACGCGGGATTGTCGATAATGGTTTCCGTGCCATCGCTCATGCCCAAACGATATTGCACCGACGGTGCGGTGAGGATCAGAGATAGACCGTATTCGCGTTCGAGTCTCTCCTGGACCACTTCCAAATGCAACAGGCCCAAAAACCCGCAGCGAAATCCAAATCCGAGGGCAATCGATGTGTCCTTTTCATAAATCAGGGCGGCATCGTTTAGCTTCAGCTTTTCAAGCGCGATCACCAATTCTTCATATCCATCCGATGCCACCGGGTAGATCGAGGAGAAAACCACCGGTTTGGCTTCCTTGAAACCGGGCATCGGCGCATCGCATGGCCGGTCATTTAAGGTGATGGTATCGCCGCAGCGTGTATCACTGACAGTCTTGATGCCGGCAATCATGTACCCGACCTGACCGGCTGAAAGCTGTTTTTGTTTTATCATATCGATCTGAAACAGGCCGACTTCCTCAACCTTATAGACCGCATTGTTGGACATAAACCTGATCTTGTCCCCCGCACCAATCCGTCCATGAAAAACTCGGAAGTGGACAATGGTGCCGCGATAGCTGTCGTAGTGTGAATCAAAAATCAGTGCCTTCAGCGGTTGGGCGGGGTCGCCGACCGGTGGCGGCAATTTATGGACGACCTCTTCCAATAAGTTATCGATCCCAATTCCTTCTTTAGCCGATATTAAAACGGCGTCCGCCGGATCGAGGCCGAGATCGTCACGGATTTGCGATTTTACCCGAGCGATATCCGCCGATGGCAGATCGATTTTGTTGATGACCGGAATTATTGCCAGATCGTGTTCCATGGCAAGGTAAAGGTTGGCCAGGGTCTGGGCCTCAACTCCCTGACTGGCGTCGATCACCAGCAGGGCACCTTCGCAGGAGGCTAAAGATCGAGAAACCTCATAGGAAAAATCAACATGTCCCGGCGTGTCGATTAGATTGATGAAATAGGGTTTTCCATCCGCGGCGGCATATGGCAAACATACGGTCTGGCTCTTGATGGTAATGCCCCGTTCCCTTTCGATATCCATGGTATCGAGGATCTGGTCCTGGAAGTCACGTTCGGATATAATGTTGGTCTTTTCAATAAGTCGGTCTGAAAGGGTGGATTTGCCGTGATCAATATGGGCAATGATGCTGAAATTTCTGATGTTTTGCATTGAGTTTATGTTTTAATTAATTTGCTTTGATTAGTTTGATATTTTTGCTATCGAACGGATATCCGCTCTTCGCTAAAAGAGAGTTGACACCGTTGTGCTTTCCGGATATACTTAGCCATTATAGTTAATAAATTTAGTCTTTTATCAATTTTCGTGAACTGCTGTCAAGTCTGCAGTCTTTTAACATATTTCATTCGGAAACACCAATGGTAAGATCAAAGGCCAATACCAGGGTCTTAATCGTCGATGACGATGAGGCCGTACGCAACACCATGAATGAGTATATCCTAACCGCCGGGTATAACTCCGAGGCGGTCTCCTGCGCCGAGGAGGCTCTTGAAATAATTCAAAAAGACGAATTTCAGGTAATTATCACCGATATTATTCTGCCCGCCATGGGTGGGCTGGAATTGACCAAATCCATCAGAAAGAATAAAGATGCCGATGTCATCGTGATGACCGGTTACGGCGATGAGTATTCCTATGAAGAGGCGATCAACATTGGTGCCAGCGATTTTGTCATCAAACCGGTTCGCCTTGAGGAGCTCTTGTTGCGGTTAAAACGCGTGCTCAAAGAGCGGGAGCTCACCAAGGAGCGGGTCAGGATGATGGAGAAATTGCAAAAGCTGGCCGTCACCGACGGCCTTACCAAACTTTATAACTCCAGATCATTTTATTCCCAGCTGGAAACCGAGGTTGACCGTTTTAACCGTTACAGGCATCCACTGGCTTTGCTGCTGCTGGATCTAGATCACTTCAAAGATTACAACGACAATTACGGTCACCTTGAAGGAGATAAGGTCCTGGTTCGATTCAGCCAGATCATTAAATCCTGCCTGCGGACCAATGACTCCGCCTATCGTTATGGCGGGGAGGAGTTTACGGTTATTTTGCCGGAAACAGCGGGGGCCGAAGCCAGAACCGTTGCCCAGCGTATTCGATCTGCGCTGGAGGCAGAGCGCTTTTCACCGGGAAACGGACAGGAAGTTCAAATCACGATCAGTATCGGAGTGACCGAATACCATTCCAAAGAAGAATTGTCTACTTTCATTCAACGGGCCGACAAAGCCATGTATGTCTCCAAACAAAACGGACGCAACAGGGTTTCCATGCTGCATGCGGCAGACTCCCAGAAACCGAATAAATGAAGAAGGTCGATTGACCTTCCTCATTGTATCCTCACTTTAAGATACAAATTTCCCCGCCCACCCCGATCATTTGACCCGGCATCCTTGCCCAGCCCCTTGAGTCGTAACCTGCTGCCCTCTTTAATTCCCGGCGGAACGGATACTCTGAAAAGTCGTTTGCGAAATCCCCAGGGAATGTTAACCAGTTTGCGCGTGCCGCCGGCAGCCTCATGCGGCGAAATGGTAATGACGCCGTAGAGGTGGGGGTCCGGACCGGGGCCGATCGGCCGGATAACCTGCAGATGCGGCGTTTTTTTCCGTGCGGTGACCCGGCGAATTTTAGTGCGCGGTCCAGCACCCGGCAGGGCCAGCAGAATTTTTAGGAAAATGATGCCGAAAATAAAGCCGCCGATATGGGCCCACCATGCAACACCACCGGCCTGCCCCTGACCGGCCGCGGCATTGATAAATTGAAGTAAAAACCAGATTCCGAGAAAGAAATAGGCCGGTATCTCTATAAAATAGGGGATGAAGAAAATGGGAATGAGGGTTAAAATTTTTGAGCGTGGGTGCAGGATAAAATAGGCGCCCATCACACCTGCGATCGCGCCGCTGGCACCGATGGTTGGGAGATTTGAATGCCAATTTAACAATAGATGAGACCCCCCAGACGCCACTCCGCAAATAAGATAAAACATCAGGTATCGCAAAGGGCCGAGCCGATCTTCGACGTTGTCGCCGAAAATAAATAACGACCACATATTGCCGAGCAGATGCCAGATGCCGCCATGCAGAAACATAAAGGTTACGAATGAGAACACCTGTTGGGGAGCGCTAAAATAAGCGCTGATTTGAGGAATCGAATACCGGGCCGGCACCAGGCCAAAAGTAAATACGAACTTGTTCCACTCAGCTCCCTGTGACAGCTGCAATATGAAAATAACGACATTGATGCCGATGATGGCATTGTTGACTACCGGATAATTCTTGGCTGGCGTGGTGTCGCGTAGCGGGATCATAGTGCGTGTATCGGGTTACGGGTTGCGAGTTGCGTGTATCGGGTTACGGGTTGCGAATTACGGGTCATTTGAATTCAGAATTCGGAATGCGGAAGGCTGAAAAACTTGGAGTCCGTGCCGCATTGACATCACACCTTACACCTTCTACCCTCTACCGTGCGATCTGCGCTTTGCTCATTGAGTCCAAAATATTAATCTTATCAACCCAATAAGCTATTTGCACCCCGCACCCCGATCCGCCACCGCGAACCCCGCCTCGCAACCCGTCTTATTCTTCCATCTCCTTGATGCGCTCCAGGTTCATTTCAAGCTTTTGCTGTTTCTCCAGCAAAACACTCTGTTTTTCCCGTACTTTTTCAATGACGTCTGCCGGAGCCTTGTTCAGAAAGCCATCATTTTCCAATTTCTTACCGACTTTTGTCAATTCGATGGACAGCTTGTTGATTTCTTTTTCCAGGCGTTGGGTTTCTTTGGCAAAGTCAATGATGCCTTCCAAATCGACAAAAACCGACGCATCATTTACCACGGCTGTGGCCGAAGATTTTGGCCGCTGTCCCATATTCTCAACTGTCAGTGCGCTGAGTCTGGCAAGGTTAATGACAAGATCCTGGTGCGATTCAATGACCTCGCGTGTTTGTCCATCTTCTGATTGAACCATTACCGGTAAGGATAAAGAGGGCGCCAGATTCATTTCACCCCGCACATTTCTGATGCCGGTAATCACCTTCATCAGAATTTCCATTTTGGATTCGGTTTGCTGATTCCGCTCGGCAAGGGCGGCGTCGCTGGTATGTGCGGGATACGCTGCTTTCATAATCGAGCCGTTTGTGCCGGGCAAATGGTGCCAGATTTCTTCGGTTACAAAGGGGATAAACGGGTGCAACAGGATCAGTGCATCATGCAGCACCCGCCACAGCACCGAGCGGGTTGCCTCTTTTGCCTGTGGTCCTTCTTTATCGTACAGGGCGGGTTTGACGGCTTCGAGGTACCAGTCACAGAATTCATGCCACACAAAATTGTAAAGTGCCCCGGCGGCTTCATTGAAGCGGTATGCGTCCAGCGCTTCGGCAACTTCCGACGTCACACGTTCCAGCCGGGACAGAATCCATTGATCCGGCAGTGACAGATTCTGATCATTTATTTCCTCGTAACCCTGCTCCAGGTGCATCAAAGCAAACCGGGCGGCATTCCAGAGTTTGTTGATAAAATGCCGGTAACCGTCCACCCGCTTTTCCGACATTTTAATATCGCGTCCCTGGGCGGCAAATGCGGCCAGGGTGTAACGGAAGGCATCCGTCCCGTATTGATCGATGACGTTCAAGGGGTCGATGACGTTGCCCGTTGATTTGCTCATCTTTTTGCCTTCTTCATCCCGCACCAGGGCGTGCACATAGACGTGCTTGAATGGGACATCCTGCATGAAATGGATGCCCATCATCATCATACGGGCCACCCAGAAGAATAAAATATCAAACGCGGTAACCAGCACCGATGTGGGATAGAAGGTTTTCAGCAGGGGGGTCTCATCCGGCCAGCCCATGGTTGAAAACGGCCAGAGCGCGGAACTGAACCAGGTGTCCAGGACATCGGTTTCCTGTACCAGATTTGATGAACTGCAGCCCGGGCAGGTCTGCGGCGTGTCCATGGCGACCACGATTTCGCCGCAATCATCACAGGTCCAGGCCGGAATCTGGTGACCCCACCAGATCTGGCGCGATACACACCAGTCCCGTATGTTGTTCATCCAGTCATAGTATGTATTGGTCCACATTTCAGGGATGATTTTCGTTTCCCCGCTTTTGACTGCGTCGATAGCCTTTTCGGCCAGGGGTTTTGCGCGCACAAACCATTGCCGGGAAAGGTTCGGTTCAACCACTGTCTTGCAGCGGTAACAATGGCCCACACTGTGTCGATAGGGATCGATTTTGACCAGCAACCCTTCAACTTCAAGCGCTTTGATCACGGCGTCGCGACATTCAAATCGATCCAACCCTTCAAAGCGACCGGCTTCAGCGGTCATGTCGCCGTTGTCGCTGATAACTTTGACACTGGGCAGGTTGTGGCGCGCACCGATATCAAAGTCATTGGAATCATGGGCCGGCGTAACCTTTAAACCGCCGGTACCAAACGACATGTCGACATAGGTGTCTTTGATAATGGGAATTTCCCTGTTCATCAGCGGCAGTATAACTGCATCGGATTTAACATCCAGATAACGTTCGTCATCCGGGTGGACCGCCACCGCGGTATCACCCAACATGGTTTCAGGCCGGGTGGTTGCCACCACGATTGCGCCGGATCCATCCTTATAAGGATAACGGATATGATATAAATGTCCGTCACGTTCTTCGTGCTCGACTTCAAGGTCAGCCAGGGCAGTGTGACACCGGTGACACCAATTAATAATATAATTACCCCGGTAGATGAGCCCTTCGTCATAAAGCTGGACAAAGACTTTACGGACGGCTTTAGACAGACCTTCATCCATTGTGAAACGCTCACGCTGCCAATCACAGGATGCTCCCAGGCGTTTTAGCTGATTGATAATGGCACTGCCGTATTTTTCGCGCCACTGCCAGACGGCCTCGATAAACTTCTCCCGGCCCAGTTGATGGCGGTCGGTGCCTTCGCCGGCAAGCTTTTTTTCGACGACATTTTGAGTGGCGATGCCGGCATGATCAGTTCCCGGCATCCACAGAACGTTATCCCCGCGCAGTCGACGATAGCGGCATAATATATCCTGCATGGTATTGTTCAAGGCGTGACCCATATGAAGAACGCCCGTCACATTCGGCGGTGGAATGACAATGGAATAAGCTGTCTGCGAGCTTTGTTCTTGCGCGGCAAACAACTGTTGGTTTTCCCAGTATTCGTACCAGCGTTTTTCCACTTCATGGGGTTCATAGCCCTTGTCAAATTGCTTCAAGCTCATTTGTATAACGCTCCTTTATTCCCGAAATAGATTCATCCTGATAAATAAAAAAAGGGGATTATAAATTAATCCCCAATATTTTACCAGTTTTTTTATGATTTCAAGTTTTTTGAAACCCTAATTGATCAAGGCTGATTATCGTCGATCGTATGGTTTCCCATCAAAGCCCTTTTTAATCGATCAATCTCTCTTGCTACCGCTTTTTCAATCACCTCGTAGATGATATCTTCTATCTTTCCGGAAAACTTTTCGTTGATGACCCGTTCGATGGCCGCATTGATCTCTCCAGCCGGCACAGCCGCCAGCTCATCCAACCCCTGTCCTATTTGAGATTCTTCCAGCCCGGTATCTTCCTCTTCTGCAACTTGATCAACCGGCAACGACGCCACTTCGGACTCGTCGACCGCATCTTCGGACAAAAACGTATCCAATCGATCGACCTGTTGAGCAATGGAACTGTGATCAAAATCAAAATCAAATTTCTCGTCTTCCGAAATAGGGGATTCGGTCTCGGGTGTTGATTCGGCGATTACATCAGGTGCTTCTTGAGCGACCTCCAGGACATCATGGTCAAGTCCGAATTCCTTATCCGATAAGTCTTCAGAAATAGATTCAGTGAGTTCATTTTCCAGCGTTTTATCTGCCAGGTCGTCGCTGAATACAGTCTCCGGAGTTTCAGTTTTTAGCAGGTCTTCTTCCAAATCATCGCGAATGAACTGATTTATATTAGCATTTTCGATTCTTTCCGGTGAATCGCTGAATTCGACAATCTCTTCATCATCAGATAGGCTATCCTCTTCAACGTCAATGAGCTCGAGAAAATCTTCCTCATCAGCACCCGATGCGTCCAATATACCGGACTGTTTCAGCAAGGCCTCTCCGTCTGCTGGAAAATGTTGGTCAAACTCAGTAATTTCGATAATGTCTGCCCCATTCTCTGCTTCGAGGTCGTTAAAGCCGTCCAGGGAGATGATTTCTTCATCAGCTTCCAGGTCCGCTTCCTCATCCCTATCAAGCAAATCTTTATCATTTTCAAATGTCGGAGGCCCATGCTCTGTCAACGACAGGATTTCTTCATCATCTCCCGGTGAACCATCCAATTCCAGGATGGCCTCGTCACCTTCCAACCCAAACTCGGCTTCATCGGCCGGATCGAACAGTTCACGACCATCATCTTGGTCTAGCGACTGTTCAACAGTCCTTGCAATTATATCATCACTGTTGTCAGTTCCATGTTCATCTATTGCCAGGTTGTCTTCCGCCTCTTCTTCACTTTCAAAGTCAAACTCGCCGATGGCTTCTAAATCAGGCAGGTCATCGCTATCGAGAAATTCCGGTGTCTCATCCTCTGTCGGCGCAATGACCTTTGTATCATGGTCCCGGCCGGCATCCAGTACGATTACATCATCCTGTTCTTCAGTCTCGAATTCGAGATATTCCGTCGGCTCTTCGTCATCGTCGCTCTGATCGGATTCCTTAGAAACACCGAGCATCAGGTCGACGAAATCTTGATTATCTTCAGCGCGCTCATCGTCTAAGTCAATGAGTTCATCTTCATCGGATTCGTACTCAAGTTCAATTTCCTCCTCCAGGTCGAAGACATCTTCATCCCTTCGGGCTTCGGCAGTTTCATTGCCGGCCATCGCGTTGATTTCTTCATCCGCCTCATCCAGGGCATTGTCGACGATGATGATATCATCATCATCGGGGGCATTAAGATCGAATACCTCTGTCACTTCCTCGGTTTCATCTTCATCAACCCCCAGCGACTCATCTATCGCCGATGCGATGCGCTGATCTTCGCCTATTTGGTCTTGATCCTCTGCAACCTGATCATTCAGGTCGATGGCCGTTTCGTCCCCCGGTGATTCAAGGATATCAGTTTCGTGCAGTACAAGGATTTCTTCATCATCGGCATCTTCGGATGCCTGATCATCTTCAACGGTTCGCGGAGCATCATCAGCCATATCTTTCGATAGCTCTGAATCGTCGTTGTCGTCTTCGGTTTTAACGATGACTTCATCGGTGAGGTCAATTATGACCTCATCTTCCGAAGAATCGGCTTTGGCAGATTCTGGACCGGGATCTTTTTCATCGATCATATTCATCACCAATTGGAAAGGGGGATATTTTCTTACAACGGAATGATTTTTAAATTATTATTATCTTTTGAAAATTATCATATGGCACGGTAAGTGTCAAGGAATATTACCATTTTCAGTATCCAAGCGCTTTCTTGCAATAACCATTTGCAGGCTATAAAGATCGTTGATGGGCGATCAACAGTGCGGTATTGACGGTAGGTAATCGATATTTATTGAGTTAATTAATTTCAATTGTTATAAATCAGCAAATTTAAAAAAAGAATCCATTCATCTTCTATCAACGATCATTTAAGGCAAAAGACTATGCGACACGTTTACATCGATCCTGCTGCGGCCAAAAAACGGCTGGTAACAATCGAAGGCGCTGAAGCCCATCATATTAAAAACGTGTTGCGGTTAAGACCGGGTGATCAATTAAAGCTATTCGACGGCACTGGTAATGAATATTTAGCCGTTATCTCAAGTATCGATGCCGATAATATGGAAGTTGAAATCCAGCATAAACTTAAACCTGACCTGGGCGCGGCTGCCCGGGTTATTGTGGCCCAGGCCTTTTTAAAAGAAAAGAAGATGGACGATCTGGTGCGTAAGCTTTCGGAGTTGGGAATCGCCGGCTGGATTCCGTTTTTTTCGCAACGCTCCATTGCCAGGCCTGACAAAGAACGCCTCGCCGGCCGCGACAAAAGATGGAAACGAATCGCCACCGAGGCTCTTAAACAGTGCCGACGAAAAAAGATGCTGGAAATCTCAGATGCCCTTGCCTTTGATGAGGTGCTGGAACTCAGCAAACCCTGTGATCTGAAAATCGTGTTCTGGGAAAATGAAGCCGCCCCCCTCACGCAGGATATAGGGACCAAAACAGGAATTCCGCTGAAATCAATTATGGTGATGCTGGGCCCGGAAGGGGGGTTTACCGAGCAGGAGATTGAAGCGGCCCGGCAAAACGGATTTGTCACTGCCGGTCTGGGTCCCCGGATCTTGCGAGCCGAAACCGCCACCCTGGCCGCGAGCACATTGGTTCAATATTTATTCGGGGACATGGGGCCATAGTGGATCAACCGGAATAATACGCTTTTCTGGTCAGGCATAAACCGCAGGTACGAGGACTGTGGCAGCGGTTTGCCCACCTGAGCTGGTCGAAGGTTCAACCGCGAAATCAAATAACGCGGCGGCCGGCCTGCGACGAGCTCGGTCGAATCGAAGCCGCTGCCATAAATTTTATCCAATATTAACCTGGACTTTGTATATAGACCAAATTTGATAATCTGGTTTGATTATCCGGGTAAATCCGCGTCCAATAGATTTGGATTTCATTTAAAAAAATCTTGACAAAGATGCAGGGGTTTAATAGGAATGGTTTTCTTAAAATTAAGGAATTTTACCCTATTTGGGTATTAAAACGCCGAGGTAGCTCAGTCGGTAGAGCAGGGGACTGAAAATCCCCGTGTCGGCAGTTCGATTCTGTCCCTCGGCACCATACAAAAAAAGGATATCAAGCCATGGCCTGATTTCCTTTTTTTTTGATAAAAAAAATCGTGGCCCTCGGAAATTCTCAATCGTCCCATTGAGGGCGAATATCCTTTAGTGATGCTTTGAAAACTGGGGTGTCTTTTCATCGCTCTGAAAACTTTCCTGGCTCATGCCTTCGGTATAGCGTTCAATTTTTTCAATTGATTCCCCGATATCGTCAATTAATAATTTGACAACTTTTGCTGATATAATCGATATACTACTGATTATTACTGTATTGGTCAAATGTTAAGCGGTGAAATTGTGATTAAAATGTACCGTCAAGGTATTCAGTTCCAAACGAAGTTTAAAGCAGGGAATAGAGTGCTTCCAGGCGAACACATGTCGGAAAGTGTGCAATGAGGGAGTTTGTAACGCTGGATACGATCTTCATTTCATATCAATTCAGATAGTCGCTTTAACGAATACATTCCATCCAAGCCTTTGATCGGTTTGGGTTTTTTTTCGTGCTTTGCGTAAAATAGATGTCTAAATCGCTGGTAATTTTCAGCCACGAACTCCTTTGAACCGATGATGCCCGAATCCGTAAAATAGCGCGTGCGGTATCGGAAACGACTGATCCGGCTGATTTCAAAATCCTTTTT
>Ga0209260_10000077_pt1 | contig 73358 bp, 69 predicted proteins | sample WorMetTypGCAVOLI_FD_187421 | JGI IMG/M metagenome (GOLD analysis project Ga0209260, IMG submission 187421) | Marine gutless worms symbiont microbial communities from Max Planck institute for Marine Microbiology, Germany - Olavius algarvensis... ...
GGGCGGCTCATATGTGTTTAGGCAGAACCTTCACAGAGAATCCAAGCCAGGATCTTAACTTCGATCGATGAAACTGTGCGCTAAAGCTGTCGGGCTTCGGTGATAAATTACTTTTGTGCTTGACGCTCGGGCGGCTCATATGTGTTTTTGTCTATCTCCGCCAATTCGCAGTCGCCGAGTACGTCCCATTCGGTAGTGCCCCGCGACGGGCAATCGATACAATTGAATATTTTTTTGTCGCTCGTCATTCTAAAAGATCCTGATATCGTCCTTCGGGGTAGAGTCGGTTTGAACATCGCCGGCATGTGTCGAAATCTTATAGGACAATTTTCCGGTTAATATGACATTAATCAAGGTATATCTATGCTGCGGACTGTCAACATGCGGAAAAATTGTTCTCGGGCCAATCATGCTGTTACTGTCATGACTAAAAACGAGCGGGAAATCCAGAATGCCGCTGATAACATGATCGCAAGATACGGGCAGGATGCGCTCCGGGAAGTCGATCTGAGGATTCTCGAGCTTGAATCGCGGAATCAACCGCAAGCCGTGCAACTATGGCGCAGCATAAGAAAAAGAATTGCTCTGGTGATGATCGATGCGGCAGGCGACACCGAGCACTAGGCCCGGATCCGGTCGTGCGAGCATATGAACCGGTAAAGCGGCCGACGCCGGAATCCCGGGCCGCATCAAATCGATCCAGCTGGCGCCGCAATCCAGCCTAAGGCAAATCAACTACAAGCCGCGGACGAGCCGGAAATTACCGATTTCGAAACCTGCTCGAAAAATGAACGCCGGGCCCGCCGTTCGCGCCGAATCGGCGCTAGCGATTTTCGCACCAGGCGTTCCGGCAAAAGGGCTGGGCCGGCGTCGCAGCTGCCGCGGGCCGACGTCAAACCGCTGCCATAGTTTGGTACCGTAAAACGGAAAAGTGTTTTAATAATCCGGCTCTATCGAGCAATACCTGCGATTGACGGCTTTAAACGACAATGGAAACGAACATTAGTAACGAAATATTTAGGCTTGCCGAGCGCCTGTCCGGGAAGCTCGACCTGCCGGGCATCGCGGGGCTGCATTTGCCCGAGCTGCAAGCGGATGATGAATTTCGCGACGAATTCGGCTTCGTATTTCTGGATGATGGTACGGCATCTCCATTTTACGTTTCGCTGCCGGGGACCCTGGACAGTCTGCACCGACGCTTTCCCGATCCACGGCGGGCCCGGCTTTCGCTGCGGCAATGCCTCGCGGGTTTCGGCGAGCCGCGCTTAGCCGAGCGGGCCTTGGCCGTCGGCGCCTGGAACGCCCTCAGTCATCATTTGATGCGGCGCGCCGGCTACCATTGCCCGGCGCGCGGCAACACGGCAGCAAACCAACCGCAAGCAGGCGAACGGGTCGGTATGGTCGGGTACTTCTGTCCGGTCATAGATCGGCTAGTCGAACGCGGGGTGCAAGTCCTGGTGGTCGAACAGCAACCCGGGCGGGTTCCCCGGCGCGAACAGGTCCAATTGTCGCAAGACCTCGGATCGCTGGCGGAATGCCGCCTGGTGTATTGCACTGCTTCGACCCTGATCAACGATAGCCTGGATCAGGTGCTGGAATGCTGCGCCAATGGCGCCCAGGTCGATTTGATCGGTCCCAGCGGCAGCGGACTGCCCGATGTTTTGTTCGAACACGGCATTCATGCGGTCGGCGGCGTGAGCTTCGACGACGGCGATGAGTTGCGCGCCGCTCTGGCCCGGCGTGAATCCTGGGGCCGGACCGGAAACAAATATGAATTGACGGCGCTTAATTACCCCGGCGCGGAGGCCTTACTCGCGGCGGCGCTGACAGCGGCCCGGAATTGATCGTTGGCGTCCCCCATTCCCGATAATGTGTAGCTATTGAACCGATTCAATCGGGCGAACTCTTCAAGTATTTTTGCGTGATTTCCAAGTTAGCGGATCCCGGCGGGTAAAGGAAGCCGGATCCTGCAGCCTGACTGCTGTGCTCGAATGCCGGCGTTTTTTAGAAGCTACCGTCGGGGATGCGCACCCAGCCTTCCATCAGCACCCGCGCACTGCGACTCATGATGGCCTTGTCGACCGACCAGCCGCCGTCTGATTGGCTGGCCTGCGCGCCGACGCGCAAACTGCCGGACGGATGGCCGAAACGGACCGAGTTGCGTTCGCCGCCACCGGCCGCCAGATTCACCAGCGTGCCGGGGATAGCCGCGGCGGTAGCGATGGCTACCGCCGCCGTACCCATCATCGCGTGATGCAACAGACCCATCGACAGTGCGCACACGTTCAGGTCGATATCCGTTGCCTTAATCGCCTTGCCGCTGGATGCCGTGTAGTTTACCGGGGGCGCCACGAAGGCTAGCTTGGGGGTGTGCTGACGCGCGGCGGCCTGTTCGATATCGTCAATTAAACCCATGCGCAAGGCCCCGTACGCGCGGATGGTTTCAAACATGGCGAGCGCCTTGGCATCGCCGTTAATATCGGCCTGCAGCTCGCTGCCGCGGTAGCCGATGGCTGCTGCATCGAGGAATATCGTCGGAATACCGGCGTTGATCATGGTCGCCTGGAAGTTGCCGACCCCCGGCACGTCGAGGTCGTCGATTAGCTTGCCCGTCGGAAAGAGAGCGTCCCCGCCGGCGGCGGGATCGATGAATTCCACCTGCACCTCGGCCGCTGGGAAAGTAACGCCATCGAGTTCGAAGTCACCGGTTTCCTGCACCGCACCGTCGCTTATCGGAACCCGGACGATAATCGACTTGTGGATATTAGCCTGCCAGACACGCACCACGGCAGTGCCGTTTTGCGGAATCCGCGCGGCATCGACCAGGCCGCTGTTGATTGCAAATGAGCCGACCGCGGCCGTCAGGTTGCCGCAGTTGCCGCTCCAGTCGACGAAAGCTTTGTCGATCGACACCTGGCCGAACAGGTAATCCACGTCATGTCCGGGTCGGTCGCTGTTCGACAGAATCACGGTTTTGCTAGTACTCGAAGTGGCGCCGCCCATGCCGTCGGTCTGCTTGCCGTAGGGATCGGGGCTGCCGATAACCCTCAACAACAGGGCGTCACGCGCGCTACCCGGAACCTGTGCCGCCGGCGGTAAATCGGTTAAATTGAAAAATACGCCCTTGCTGGTGCCGCCGCGCATGTAGGTGGCTGGGATTCTGATCTGTGGAAGCTGACTCATGCTCAAATGTCATCCCCGCGCAAGCGGGGATCTTGCATCAAAGGCACTTTTCCAAGCTTCCCGCTCAGGTAGCTCAGCGTTGGTTTGGAATGGCTGTTTGCCGACATATTGCTCTGTCCCAGTCGTCTAACAGGCGACCGCCGTCGCCTCGAGAAAGTCGTCGGCGAAGCGCTGCAAAACGCCCCCGGCCGCGTAAATCGATACTTCTTCCGCCGTGTCGAGACGGCAGATCACGGGCACTTCGAGACGTTCGCCGGCGCTGCGATTGATGACTAGTGTCAGCTCGGCACCCGCAGCCGGCGCGCCCGCCACGTCGAAGGTTTCACTGCCGTCGATCGCGTAGCGCCGGCGGTTGTCACCAGGCTTGAATTCCAGCGGCAGCACGCCCATACCGATCAGGTTGGTGCGATGAATACGCTCGAAACCCTCGGCCAGGATTACTTCGACCCCGGCCAGGCGCACACCCTTGGCCGCCCAGTCGCGCGACGATCCCTGGCCATAGTCCGAACCTGCGACGATAATCAACGGCTGTTTGCGTTGCAGGTAGGTTTCGATCGCTTCCCACATGCGGCAGACTCTGCCGTCCGGTTCGATACGCGCCAGCGAGCCCTGCCTGACCTGACCGTTTTCCTGCACCATTTCATTGAACAGCTTGGGGTTGGCGAAGGTCGCGCGCTGGGCCGTCAGGTGGTCGCCGCGATGGGTCGCGTAGGAATTGAAGTCTGCTTCCGGCAAACCCATCCGGGCCAGGTATTCGCCGGCGGCGCTGTCGGCCATTATTGCATTCGACGGTGACAGGTGGTCGGTGGTGATGTTGTCGCCGAGCACGGCCAGCGGACGCATGCCCTGCATGCTGCGTTCACCCGCTAGCGCACCTTCCCAGTAGGGCGGGCGCCGAATATAGGTGCTGTCCGGCCGCCAGTCGTATAGCGGGCTGCTGTCGTCGTCGCGTTCGACGGACAGCTTGAACATGGGTTCGTACACCTGGCGAAAATACTCGGGTTTCACGCTGCCGCTTACGATCGCATCGATTTCGTCGTCGTCCGGCCAGATGTCTCGCAAATATACCGGCTTGCCTGCCGCATCCTTGCCGAGCACGCCGTTTTCGATATCGAAACGAATGCTACCGGCAATAGCGTAGGCCACCACCAACGGCGGTGAAGCGAGAAACGCCTGTTTGGCATAGGGATGAATTCGACCGTCGAAGTTGCGGTTGCCGGAAAGCACGGCGGTGGCGTATAGATCGCGTTCGACAACTTCCCGCTGAATTTCAGGATCGAGCGCACCACTCATGCCGTTGCAGGTGGTGCAGGCGAAGCCGACGATGCCAAAGCCTAGTTTTTCGAGCTCCGCCAGCAGCCCGGCTTCCTCCAGATAGAGTTGTACCGTCCTGGAACCGGGGGCGAGCGATGTCTTGACCCAGGGTTTTCGGGTGAGCCCCATAGCGTTGGCGTTGCGGGCAATCAATCCGGCGGCGATGACGTTGCGCGGGTTGCTGGTATTGGTACAGCTGGTTATCGCGGCGATGATGCAGGCACCATCGGGCATTAGTCCGTCTTCGATTTCGTATTCGGCGCTAATGCCGGCCGCGTGTAGCGCGTCGGTTGCAACCCGCCGGTGTGGATTCGACGGTCCGGCAATATTTCGCCCCACCGCTGACAGGTCGAATCTCAATACGCGTTCATAGTCGGCATTGTTTAAACCGTCGGTCCAGAGCCCCGCCGTTTTAGCATAGGTTTCGACCAGCTTGATCTGGGATTCGTCGCGTCCGGTGAGCCGCAGGTATTCGATCGTCTTGTCGTCGATGTAAAACATCGCTGCGGTGGCGCCGAACTCCGGTGTCATGTTGGATATCGTCGCGCGATCGCCAAGCGTCAGATCGGCGGCGCCTGCGCCGAAAAACTCGAGGTAACAAGAGACCACCTTTTGAGCGCGCAGAAATTCGGTAAGCGCGAGCACGATATCGGTTGCGGTGATGCCGGGCTGGCGTTGCCCGTCGAGCTCGACGCCGATGATGTCGGGCAGCCGCATGTAGGATGCGCGGCCGAGCATGACGCTTTCCGCCTCGAGGCCGCCGACGCCGACGGCTAAAACGCCAAGGGCATCGACATGCGGCGTATGACTGTCGGTGCCGACCAGGGTATCGGGAAACGCAACACCGTCGCGCGCATGCACTACCGGCGACATTTTTTCCAGGTTGATCTGATGCATGATGCCGTTGCCCGGCGGAATAACGTCGACATTTTCGAATGCGGTGCGGGTCCAGTCGATGAAATGAAAACGGTCTTGGTTGCGGCGATCTTCGATCGCCCGGTTTTTATCGAAGGCGCCGGGCTCGAAACCGGCATGTTCGACCGCCAGCGAGTGGTCTACGATCAACTGCGTCGGCACCACCGGGTTGACCCTGGAGGGATCGCCGCCCCTGGCCGCGATTGCATCCCGCAAACCGGCCAGGTCGACCAGCGCGGTTTGACCGAGAATGTCGTGGCATACCACGCGTGCCGGAAACCACGGGAAGTCCAGTTCGCGTTTGCGCTCGATGATTTGCAGCAACGCGTCCGTCAACGACGCCGGATCGCAGCGGCGCACCAGGTTTTCGGCGAGCACCCGCGAGGTGTAGGGTAGCCGCTCGTAAGCGCCCGGGCGGAGGGCGTCAACCGCGGCTGCCGCGTCGAAGTAGTCCAGTTCGGTTCCTGCCAGGGGTTTACGGTAATCTTTATTCATGGTCGCTTCCGGAAGTATTCAAGGGTTGGTTCGAAGTCTGCGCCGCGGCTTGCGCGTCGCGGTGAGCTTAATAGGTCTCAACCGGTCTGGTTTCATGCCGTCTGCGCCAGTAGTTTTGTTTCGAGGTTGTTTCTGGTGTAGAGGATGTGGCGCCGCATTAAGATTTCCGCCAGCTCGGCGTCGCGGTTCGAAATCGCCCGTACGATGCTTTTATGTTCATCGAAGGCGGCGCTAACACGCGGTCCGGTCATGCCTAGCTGCACGCGGTACATGCGAATCAGGTGATAAATACCCTCGATTAGCATGGCGATCAAGTGATCGTTTTTGCTACCGAGGATAATGCGGTAGTGAAAGTCGACGTCGCCGGCATCCTGATAATAGTTTTCGCCGGACTGTACGGTTTGCAAATAGGAATCCAGCAGCGCATTGAGATCGCAAATTTCGCCGTCGGTCATATGGGTCGCGGCGAGCCTGGCGGCCATGCCTTCGAGCGACTCTCTGACTTGATAAAGCGATACCAGCCTGGTGGGGCTGAGCGCCACCACTCGCGCCCCGATATTGGCCTTGCGTTCGACCAGATGGCAGGCTTCCAGGCGATTGATAGCTTCGCGCACGATCGCCCGGCTCACGGCGTAACGCTGCGCCAACTCCGTTTCGCTCAGTTTCGAACCGGGCAAGACGACGGCTTCGACAATGTCTTTACGGAGTTGAAAGAAAGTCTTATCTGACGCGGTAACGGCTTGTTCTGAAACCAGAGGCATCGAATTGGTGGTCGGGATTAAAATGATTAATTGTCGACAATATAGATTAAATTAAGTAGGAACTCAATAAATATAACCCAAATTGTCGACAATTTTGAATGCTTCAACCCTATTCCCGATAGATAACCAGCAGTGCAAGTAACGGTGTTTTCACCCGGGCCGTCTAGTCACAGAAATTTTGTCTGTGTCACTGGTACCGCCTGCGTTAAAATCTCCGGACACCGCGTTCGCATTAAACGTGTCTCATATTTTTTAACCGGGTTGCATGCAAAAGTTATTCGGCAAAATTCCGCTGTTGCTGCTGGTCGCGGCCTGCCTGACGCTGGGCCTGGCGCCGTTCCAGCCCGAACCTCATTTATGGGAAAAGCTCAAGCTGCTGCTGAGCGGTGATCTGCTGCGACCGATCGATGTTTTCGATTTATTGCTGCATGGGGCGCCGTGGCTGCTGCTTGTTATCAAGCTGTTTACTATGTACTCAGCACGGCGCAAAAACGGCTAACTCGGGGCGTAGCGGTGAACTTTGTCAATTTCGCCAGATGTCTTTGCCTGGCCGGCTGCTTGCCGTCGCCTGCGCTGGACGCGGCCACATGACATATATCAATTCCCCCGGTCGCTGCGATAGTTATTCTTGAATTCTATATGAGTCTGAGTTTTACCTTCACCCGGAAAAAACGCGGTGTACTGTTTTACAGCACGCTGATTTTTGTATTGCAGAGCCTGGCGCCCGCCTTGCAGGGTGTCATGGCGAAATCGACAGCGGGATATTTCGATACGCTGTGTACCATGTACGGCCCGGTAACCGTATTCGTCAAACTGGACGAGGGCGAGCAACTCGATGATCCCGAATGTTACGAATGTTCGGTCTGCATCCTTCAGGCCAATCTGAACGCCCAGCCCGTCGCCCATGACCTGAGGCTGGAAGCCCGCTATCTGATGGATCAAGACAGTCTGGGAGGGCCGCTTTTCGGAGTTGGCGATCCCCCGCAATACCTCAACTTTCTAACTCGAGCACCACCCGCCTGAGCTCAGATTGCGCGCGGATCCGGTCGGGTATACCGGGATTGAGCGTATCGAGCATGAAAAAAATCAGTACCAAAGAGGAATCGAGCCGACAGGTTCGATTCCGCCGAATGTGTCGTTTAAGAGAGTTTGAGAATGAAACTAAATATTAGCCGTGCCCTGGGTACCGTATTGTTATTGTCCTGCGCAGCCTCCGCTGCCGCCGGGGGTTTGAAAGTGATCGATCCCTGGGTAAGATCGGCGCCGCCGAATGCACCCGCCCTGGGGGTCTTCATGACCCTCGAAAACCATTCCGCCGCCGATCGTGCGGTGGTCGCCGCACGCAGCTCGATGACGGTCGACCGCGTCGAGCTGCATCGCACGATGATGGCTGGCGGTGTTATGAAAATGATGCCGCAAAACGCGATCCCCGTGGCTTCTCGTAGCGCCACCGTGCTCAAGCCGGGCAGCTGGCACATCATGTTGATAGGCCCCGATAAAGTGCCAGCGATGGGTGACAAAGTGAGGCTGACCCTGGTCCTCGACGACGGAACCGAACAGAGCTTCGAGGCGATCGTGCGTCACGGTGAGATGAATATGAAAACCCAAGATCATCAAATGAAGCATGAATGACGGTCGGTCCGGTGCAAGCACCCGCTGCGTTTCATGAAAGCGGTGACCCCGGCCTGCCGAAGGGCGGGCCAGGGTTACGGGATCGCCCGCAGGTTCGTGCTGCCGTTGCGCTACCGGGAAACCGTTATGCCGATCCCCGAACCTGTTGAGAAAATCACACCATGAGCATAAAACTGTCTGGAAACAAACTTGCCCTGCCGCTTTTGCTGCTGGGTCTCGCATGTCTAACCGCGGCCTGCGAGCGCGGCCCGCGGGCGCCGCAAATCGAGTCGGCCTTCATGTTGCCCGAAGCGGCGACCATTGCGGATTTCAACCTGAGCCATCTCGAAAGGGGAAGCTATGATATCGAAGACGCCCGCGGGCAGTGGTCGTTGCTGTTTTTCGGCTATACGCATTGTCCGGACGTTTGCCCGACCGAACTCTTTATGCTGGCGGAAATGATGCGCGGCATCGAGAACGGCGCCGGGGCCGGACCCGAGCCGCCGCAAGTCGTGTTCGTCTCGGTCGATCCCGAGCGCGACTCGCTGCAGCATTTACAGCAGTATGCCGGGTTTTATCATCCCAGCTTCATCGGTGTAACCGGCGAACAATCTACGATTGATCGCTTATGCGAATCGATCGGGGTGTTTTACGAGAGAGTCTATTATCGCAATGGCAAGCAGGTGATCCCGGACGCGTCGGGAACCGTGCCCGCGGGCCTGGAAGATTCCTATCTGATCAACCACTCTGCTTCTATTTTTCTGCTTAACCCGACGGGTAAACTGCACGCGATCTTCACCGCGCCGCACGACCCGAACACGATGATCCGCGATCTGGCCGCAATTCAGGCCGGTTGGCGTTCGTGATGGCGCTTCGACGTCTGATACCGATAGCCTTGCTGTCAGCGGCTGCGGCAGGCGGCCTGCTGGGATATCGATTTCTGAACGATAAAACCGAGATCAAGCTACCGCTGGTGGCAGGCTGTGCGCTGCATCTCGAAGCCTGTACCGCCGATTTACCCGGAGGCGGGCAAATGACCTTCGAGATAAATCCCAAACGGCCCTCGCCAACCGACCCGCTGCGGCTGAATGCCAGTTTCGAACAAGTGGAACCTAAGGTCGTCGGCGTCCGATTCAAAGGGGTCGATATGAACATGGGTTACCTCGAACATTACGTATTCGATCTCGAGCGGGACGCAACCGGAGCCAAAGCCGCTTCATTCAGCGGCAATGCCGGGGTATTTGTTTGTTCCAGCAACCTGATGCAGTGGCTGGTGTTGGTCAAGCTGCAGCTTGGCGCAACCCGTTACGAAGTACCCTTCCGCTTCGAAACCCAGTTGCGGGGTTAGCCTCGCAGCCGAAATCCGGGAGGCGATTTGCGACTGTCATGGGTCAGCGCTACCCATGATATGAATCATGTCGGCCTTGATCGAAACGCCGAGGTCGGCACCCACGCAAATCTCGTTGCGTTCGGCGACATGGGTCGGCAGCGAGCAGTGCAGGGGATGTGCGTCCGGATCGTCGACTCGCAGCGTGAGTTCCGTCGTCTGGCCGAAATGGAACACTTCGTTGACCACGCCGAATACCGGGTTTTCGTGTTCACCCCGCGACGGCCGATTGCGCCGATGAACCACGATGCCGTCCGAGGGGATGCACCAGGTAATTGTTTGATTCGGTTCGAATCCGTCCCGGTAGCTCGTTTCGAGTAAGGTATTGCCCCATTGTAAATCCAATCTGGCATGCTGCCGGTCGATTTTCGCTATTTTGCTATTGAATATATTGCGAATGCCGACCAGTCTCGCCACCGCCGTGTTGACCGGCGATATCGATAATTTCTCGTGCGCGGCCATTTGCAGAATGCGGCCTTCGTGTAATACGGCGATGCGGTCGGCGAGACGCGCCGCTTCCTCGATATCGTGGGTGACCAGGATAATCGGGATCGACAGGTTCGTGCGCAGTTCGACCAACTCGCGCTGCAGGCGCACGCGCGTGACCTTGTCGACCGCCGAAAAGGGCTCGTCCAGCAGCAATACATCCGGCTCGCGCGCGAGCGCGCGCGCCACCGCGACCCGCTGTCGCTGCCCGCCGGACATTTGATCGGGACGGCGTGCGCCGAGGCCTGCGAGGTTTACTCGCGCGAGATATTCGTTGGCGAGTCTGATTTTATCGTCCGCCTGCCGGTCGGCGAGCGCGGTCAGCACGTTTTCGAGCGCACTCAGATGCGGGAACAGCGCGTAGGATTGAAATACCATGCCGACGCGCCGCTTCTGCGGCTGCAGCCACAGCTTTTGCCGGCTATCGAACCATTGCTGGCCGCCGACCGTGATTTCTCCGCTGTCCGGTTTTTCGAATCCCGCAATCATCCGCAGTATGGTCGACTTGCCGCCGCCGGAGGGTCCCACCAGGGCCACCAGTTCGCTGCCGCTGGCCTCGAAATCGACATCGAGCGTGACCGGATTCTGTAGTCGGATCGAAACCGCTATGCCATTGGGGGCGGGCATCAGGCTTTAATCCGGGCAAAGGGATTGCGCGCCAGTAGAAAGGTTATGCTGATCGCCAGCACCGAAATTGCCAGCAGGATGCCCGCCATCAGCGCCGCCGACGCATTGTCGAAACTTTGCACCTGGTCATAGATAGCAATCGAGATGGTGCGGGTTTCTCCCGGTATGTTACCGCCTACCATCAGTACCACTCCGAACTCCCCCAGCGTATGCGCAAAGCTGAGTACAGCGCCGGTAAGAATGCCGGGCCAGGCGAGCGGCAGCTCGATGCTGCGAAATGATCGCCAGCGGCTCATACCGCAGGTGGCCGCAGCCTCGCGTATATCGTTGCCGATGCCTTCAAACGCTCGCAGCGCAGGCTGAATGGCGAATGGAATATTGACGATTACGGATGCCAGCAGCAGCCCTTCGAAGGAAAATACCAGTGAATCGTCGAACAACCAGCGCCAAAGTTTGCCGAGCGCATGGGCGTCGCTCATCGACACCAATAGGAAAAATCCCATCACCGTCGGCGGTAAAATCAGCGGGATGGTCAACAGCGCTTCGATGATTGCCTTGCGGCGCGCGGGCAAGCTAACCATCCAACGCGCCGTCAATATCGCCGCCGGCACTAGCAGCAGCACGGTGTAACAGGCCAGTTGCAGCGATAGATTAAATGCACCCCAGTCCATCTAAAATTCAGGCGTAAACCCGTAACCGGACAGAATCTGTTGCGCCTTGGGCGACTTGAGGTATTCGAAAAATGTCATTGTGGTTGCGTCCGAATTTTTAAGCAACACCATACTATGAAGTATCGGCCGGTGCCACGCTTCGGGCAGCAGCGCGTATTGGCCCCGATGACGGGTGCGCTCGGTGGCCAGTAACGAATGCGCGACGATGCCGCCTTGCGCCGCCCCCGAGACGGCAAATTGCGCGGCTTGGGCGACGTTTTCGCCGATTACCAGTTTATCCTTTAGCAATTCCCATAGTCCGGCCGACTGCAACGCTTCCCGCGCCCGCTTGCCATAGGGTGCGTGCGCCGGGTTAGCGATTGAAAATCTACTCACCTGATTGGCAGCCAGTGCCGTGCTCAGCTCCTGCAGTTTTGGGTCAGGGCTAAACGGCGAGCTCAATGGGACAAAGATGGCCAGACGCCCCCGCGCGATAACAACGCCGGAGCCGCGCGTACGGTCGTCCGCCTCGAGTTTTTGAACCAGCGAGTCGTCGGCGGCGATATACATTTCGAAGGGTGCATTGTTTTCGATCTGGCGAAACAGCTTACCCGACGCACCCAAGGTGATGCGGACCTCGATTTCGGTGTCCTGTTTGAAGGCTGTAACGATTTCGCCGATCGCGAACTGCATGCCCGAGGCAACCGCGATTAACGGCGAATCGGATGCCGTTAGCGGTAGCGGACAGGCCAGGCACGACAATAGCGTCAAGCCGAAAATCAGCCGATTACGAATCATGCTGGGCAGTCCGGCGCGAGGAGTAATTGCTTCAAATCGAGATTTCGCTCGTCGATTGTCAATTGAACACCACTATATCTTTGGTTTTGCTTCCAGGAAGCTGTTTCGACTCGGCCTCTTCGAAGTCACCGAGGGTCGGCGTAAGCATGATAGCACCGAAGCTTGCAGTCGTTGCCAGGGGTTATCGAAAGGTATATCGCTTCGCGGGCGGGTAACGTTCCTGGAAGGCAAAGGGTTACCCGATCGAATAACGCACATAGGTACATGAAGGCTGCTTCAGGCTCCGGCAAATCAGGTCACGGTTTGATTTATATCGGATAGATCAGGACGACCTGGCTTTTGTTGAATCACGTTAATGCAGCGGCCCTTAAGAGGTCGGGGTGATTGCGCTTCTTGTGAAAAAATTGACATTTGTCATACCCGGAAAAGACCGGTTTGGTTATGTTGAAGCGTCCAAGATGAATCGCATAAACTGCTTAAAGGCCAGGGAAATGAAATCACAGGCACAGCCGCACTTCGTCCAATTGGAATCCGGTTTCAAACGGGTGTTTGAGCGCTACCCAGCGCTGCTGGCCTACGGGTTTCGCCCTTTCTTTCTACTCGCGGGGATTCACGCGGCGCTTGCGATTCCCCTGTGGATTGCGGTGCTGCACGGATTCGATCTGCCGCGCGGCTACCTGCCGGCCCCGGTTTGGCATGCCCACGAAATGCTCTATGGGTTCGTCGCCGCGGCGCTGGCCGGTTTTCTGCTGACCGCGGTGCCGAGCTGGACTAACCGGCGCGGCTACGCCGGCGCGCCGCTCGCCGGGCTGGTGTTGTTGTGGTTTTGCGGGCGCGTGGCGATGACCCTGCCACTGGGTTTGCCGCCGCTGTGGGCGGCTGTCATCGATCTTGCCTTCTTGCCGTTGCTCGCGCTGACCATTTTGCCGGCGCTGCTACGTTCGGGAAACCGCCGTAATCTGGTTTTTATCCTTCTGCTCGGACTGTTGTTTTTCGCCAACCTGCAGTTTCATTATAACGGCGCGAATTCGGTCGGTCCGCTGTTGCTGGGTCTGAATGCGATGCTGTTTTTGCTGACCGTACTTGGCGGTCGCCTGGTTCCCGCGTTTACCTCGGCCGGCCTCAAACAACTCGGAATCGACGCCCGAATCAGGCGCTTTCAGCCGCTCGACCGGGCGGCGTTAGCGGCGGTAATCGGCGTTTTGCTAGTCGATCTGGTTGTTCCGGAAAGTTTTTATGCAGCGCTAATGGCCGCGCTGGCGGCGTTGTTGCTGGCCGTGCAATTGAGTCAATGGCAGGGGCATAGAAGCCTGCGCATGCCGATCCTGTGGGTGCTGCATGTCGCCTATGGCTGGCTGCCGATCTGCCTCGCGCTCAAGGCCGCGGTATTGTTTGGCGCACCATTGCCGGCCACCAGCGCCCTGCATGCGCTCACCGCCGGCGCCATGGCGACGATGATCATGGCGATCATGAGCCGCGCCGCGCTCGGTCACACCGGGAGGGCGCTGGTGGCCCCCAATGCCGTGGTGGCGGCTTACCTATTGTTGACGCTGGCCGCCGTGATCCGCGTGTTCGCGCCCATTGTGATACCCTCCGCCGCGGCAATCTGGCCGACGATTGCGGCGCTGTTCTGGTGCCTCGCATTTATTCTTTTTGTGCTGGTGTATGCACCAATACTCTGCCGGCCTCGGCTCGATGGCCGCCCCGGCTGAATAGCGGATGCGTGGTGAGCGATTTAACCGGTTTAGCACGCGACGAGGAAGGCTATTTGATCGAGCCGGAGGACTGGACCCCTGAACTGGCTCGGGCGTTGGCCCGCGAAGAATCGCTGCAACTCGGCGCGGACCACTGGACGATTTTGCGCTTTATTCGAGGCTATTAACCCGGCGACAATATATGCCGCATTCAGCCCTCGCGTGTCTGTTCACAGCAAGGCATCAGAACGCCGCTGCAGTTATTCTGCAGCAAGTTCTGATAACGCCGTCTGTGAACAGACAGGCGATGGCCTATCTTTTTTAATATCAATTAGTTAGGGGGCCCAAGAAAGCGCCAGCTCCGCGTTGCAACTCTTGCCAATGGAATAACCAGAGCCGGCCCCATGAGCGCAGCGAATGCCTTGGGCCTTGGCGGCGAGTCGCGCCTTGATCTGACGCTTTCTTGGACCCCTGAATACGACATATATTGTCGCCGGGTTAATGAATAGGGTGGTGATAATTTAATTTCGCCGCCAAGCGGGTATAATCTGGCGGCTTTCAGACGAAGACGAGCAGGGTAGCCATGAAATTCATTCTCTGGAATATCAGCGTGCTGTTGATTTTGCAGGCCGGCGCCGTTTTTGCGAATGATGGTGATTTATTGATGCGCCGCGCAAACCGCTTTTTCGAAGCCTTGCCCGAAACCATGCCGGGGTCGGAAAACGACAGCGCGGAGCGTATCGCGCTGGGCAAACGGCTCTTTTTCGAAAAACGCTTATCGATTAATGACAGCCAGGCCTGCGCCAGTTGCCATCGGCTCGAGGACGGTTTTGCCGGGGTCGACAACCTGCAGACTTCTCCCGGGGCGCGGGGCGAAATCGGCACCCGCAACAGTCCGACCGTGCTGAATGCCGGCTGGCAGGTCGCCCAGTTCTGGGACGGTCGCGCCGAAGACCTGGTCGAGCAGGCCAAGGGGCCGATCCTCAATCCGATCGAAATGGGTATGCCCGACGAAAACGCGGTGGTGGCAAAAATTCGCGCAATAGATGAATATCGCCGAGACTTTGCGGAAGTTTTTGGCGGCGATGAAGCCGTTACCTACCACAATATTGCCGCAGCCATCGCGGCTTTCGAGCGCACCCTGATCACGCCGAGTCGCTTCGATGATTTTCTAGACGGTAAGGCCGACGCCTTGAGCGCGATCGGGCTTCGCGGCCTGGATAGCTTTCTCGATCTGGACTGTAACTCCTGCCACGACGGCGTTTTGCTCGGCGGCGAAACCTTCGAACCGCTGGGCAAGGAAAATCCCTACGAAAACCAGACCGATCTGGGCGTTTTCGAGCTCAGCGGAAACGAGGAAGACCGCATGTTTTTCAAAGTGGCGCCGCTGCGCAACGTGGCGCTGACGGCGCCTTATTTTCACGACGGAAAAATCGGCACTCTCGAACAGGCGATACGTAAGATGGCAAAGCTGCAACTCGACGAAACGCTCGAACCGCAGCAGGTGAGCGATATTGCCGCTTTTCTGAAGGCCCTGACGGACAAGGATAGAGAACAGTACTTGGAGTAGCGGCCCCCGCGAAACTTGTCCGGATTGGCGGGATCTGCATTTCCCGGCGGTAAAAGTTATTTTTGACCGCTTGTCTATACTTATGCGGGGAACCACCTGCAGCGCTTGTTCGATTATCTCAAGGCCGGATCCCGGCCGGTTTGGCAAGGAGAAGTGGATTTTGATATTGCGGATGATAATCGAGGTCGACCAGACTATATTGGCAGAGCTTGAAGTTCTGCGTGAGATCCCTGGTGCAAGCGTGGGTCTGCAGCTCGCAATCATTAATCAATCCCCCCGGCTGGAGGAGTTATGGAAATTTCGACAATTGTTGTACTGGTGATAATTGGCGCCATCGTCATCTATGTCATTTCAATCTTTAACAAGCTGGTGGCGCTGGCCAATCGTTTCAAAAACGCATTTTCGCAGATCGAAGTGCAGTTGAAGCGCCGCTACGATCTGATCCCCAACCTGGTCGAAACCGCGAAAGGTTATCTGCAGCACGAACGAGAAACCCTCGATGCCGTAGTCAAGGCGCGTAATTCGGCCTCCGATAGTCTGTCCGCGGCCCAGCAAAAACCAGGCGATCCCGCGAGCATGCAGGGTCTGGGCCAGGCCGAGGGCAGTCTCGCCGGCGCCTTGGGGCGGTTTAATCTGCTGGTCGAGGCTTACCCGGATCTGAAAGCCAATCAAAACATGATGCAGCTCACCGAGGAATTGACCAGCACCGAGAACAAGGTGGCGTTTGCGCGCCAGTCATTCAACGACCAGGTGATGCAATACAATATCTACAAGCAATCGTTTCCGCAGAATGTTTTCGCCGGCATCTTCGGTCATGCCGCCGATGCCAGTTTGCTCGAATTCGAGGACAGTGCCGAAATTCAAGCGGCGCCCAAGGTTGCTTTCTAAAACCGTTCGATCCGGTTTAGCTTGAACTTTTTCGAAGCACAGGATAAGGCGCGCAGGAATACGCTGTGGCTGGTATTGCTGTTCCTGCTCGCGGTCGCGGGACTGATCCTGCTGACCAACCTGTTTTTGCTGAGTGTTCTGGTTTATCTCAAAACCGAACAGATAGTCGTCTCCCCGGAAACTCTTTACAACTACTACAGCTGGAAGGAATTTACCGTCGTTAGCGTCGGCGTTTGCCTGCTGATTTTAGGCGGTAGCCTGTACAAGGGCTTGTCGCTCTCCGGGGGCGGACCGGCCGTCGCGGAAATGCTCGGCGGGCGCGTGATTTCGCACGCCACCACCGATTTGCAGCAACGCCAACTGCTCAACGTGGTCGAAGAAATGGCGATTGCCGCCGGCATGCCGATTCCACAGGTTTACCTGCTGAGCGAAACTTCGATTAACGCCTTTGCCGCCGGGCTGTCGCCCGCCAATGCGGTAATCGGGGTTACCCAGGGCACGCTACAGCGCTTGAGCCGCGAAGAATTGCAGGGCGTCATCGCGCACGAATTCAGCCACATCGCCAATGGCGACATGCGCCTCAATATCCGCCTGATCGGGGTGTTACACGGTATTTTGCTGATCGGGTTGATCGGTTATTTTCTGGTACGGTCGTTACGTTTTGCCGGCAGGTCGCGTAGCAGCAAGGGCGGTGCCGGCCTGCTGGTGCTCGCCGCGCTCGGTCTCGGCCTGATGATTATCGGTTACGCGGGTTCGTTTTGCGGCCAGTGGATCAAGGCGATCGTGAGCCGGCAGCGCGAGTATCTGGCCGACTCTTCAGCGGTTCAGTTCACCCGTAACCAGGAGGGTATTGCCGGCGCACTTAAAAAAATAGGCGGCAGTGCCGTTGGCTCGTATATCCACTCCCCTGCCGCGCCGGAATATAGCCACGCTTACTTCGTCAACGGCATCCATAGTTTCTGGCAGTCATTGCTGGCGACTCATCCGCCGTTGGAAAGCCGTATCAAACGGATTTCACCGGCCTGGGACGGTAATTTTGTCGAGTCGGTGGTCAATCAGACTCCGCCGCCGGAAGCCGCCGCGGAACCGCAGTCCGGGATTGAAAAACTGGCTGTGACCGCGGCCATCCTCAGTTCGGCGGAGCAGGCCATCGGCGCGGTCGGAACCCTTAACGAGGAAAATATCGAGTACGTGCAGCAACTCATCGGCGCGACGCCGCTGCTGCTGCGCGAAACCGCGCAGGATGCCTATAGCGCGCGCATACTCGTTTATGCCATTTTGGTTCAGCTGCAAAAAGACCAGGTGGCGGCATTGGAAGTTGTCGCCCTCTACGCCGATCGGGATATGCAGTCGTTGCTGCAAAAACTTTTGCCCGAGATTAAATCGCTGGATGACAAGTACCGACTGCCGCTGCTGGAACTCGGCATTAACGCCTTGCGCGAAATGTCGCCCAACCAATTTGTCCAGTTTAAAACGGCAGTGGAGGCTATCATCGTTTCGGACCGTTCGGTTAATCTGCGGGAATGGATTATCCGGCGTTTCGTGCTACAACAACTGGAGCAGCATTTCGGCTTTCTCAAACCGCCGAAAGCGAGACATGCCAGACTGGAGACGGTGAGTAAGGATGTCGCTACACTACTGTCGCTAATCGCCTGGACCGAACATAAAGATCCCGCGCGGGCGAAGGCGGCATTTGCCTGCGGGGCCGAGCAGGCGCGATTGACCAAGCTGGAACTACAAGCGGTAGAATCCTTCAAACTCGAGTCGCTCGACCGCGCTTTAGATAACTTGATGCGGCTCAAGCCCCTGGTTAAACCTCGCCTGCTGAAGGCCTGTGTCGCGCTGATCATGCACGATGGCAGAGCGACGACCCGCGGCATCGAACTGGTACGTACGATTTCAACCTGTCTCGATTGCCCGATGCCGCCAATGCGCGCGCAGTAATCACGGGCAGTGCGCGCCCCCGTCGGCAAACTCTATTTCAGACTGTCGGTCATGAGCTCGTTGAATAGCGTCACGAATTCCTGCTCACGCAATAATCCCGTGTGTTCTGCCTGAAAGCCATAGACTCCGGTGGCCTCTTGCTGCAATGACCGCGGGATTTGACTCTCGAGTTCGACCACGCCATCGCCCGTTTCGCCGGGCAGGTGCGAAAACACCAGGTGATAGGGAATGTCCGTCGGCCAGGACCAGTCGTGCAGACTTTTTACAAACTCACTCTGGTAAGCCACGTCACGCCAGGCGGGTATCACGATCGGAAAATAGTTAACCCCGTTTTTTGCGCTTTTCAGGCCTTGCATCGGGCTATTGGCGGTCATGACCAGACCGATACGCGCGGGATTGCCGCCATCGAGGTATTTTTTAACGAAGGAGCGCGTGATCAGACCGCCCATGCTATGCGCCGCGACGTAGAATTCCGGGAACCGGTGTCGGCTTTGCAGTTTGTTGACCGCTTTCAAAAGAAATTCGCTGACCACGTCCAGCGGTAAACCACTGGCGTAATAAAACACGACCGGCTGAAAGCGGTTCAGGTCCAGGGCCCTGATAGGCGCCATCCAGTCGACCGGCGTGCCGGTAATCCCGTGCACGAATATCACCGGAATTCGATGCTGGCGGTATTCCCGCAGTAAAAACAGGCCACCACCGACGCGTTCGGTGAAGTCCAGCGGCTGCCACATACCCAGCTGTGCGTTTTCTCTGGAGAACATACGGTCGCGCAGGCTGACCACCCGGCCGCTAGCTTTCAGCGCCTGGTTGGTGTCGTAAACGATGCGCGCCGACAGTTTTGGCGCCAGCGTGTTTTTTATTACCAGGGTTTGCAGACTATTTTTCTTGTTGGCGCGCAGTTCGAAAAAGGAGGGGAGTTTCTGATTCTCTCCCAGATAGGTGGCCGGTTCACTAGTCTGATACTCACCGTCCCGGTTGGCGTCGACGAATGCACCGACCGTGTAAGAACCGGGTATGCCAAAAACTTGTAGGCGCCGTTGCCCGAAACCGGATAATCGTCTATCCAGCGGACCAAACCATCCTCGCTCTTTAACAAGGTAGCCAGAATCGGGCCACTGCGCCCCGAGCGGTTCACTACCTTGCCCGAAACGCTGCCGCGCTGATCGATGGTTTGGACCTGCTGTCTGACGGCGTCCACTTTTTGTTTTATTTGTTTGGCGAAGGAGCATCCGGAGATCACGACCACGACCAGGATTAACCAGTATTTCATCAGTAGTTTTTCTTGAGCATTGAAACGCAAAGCTTAACTATCGCCTTTAACGGCTTGGCGGTCCAGTCCCGTTTCCGGGAAACCGGAATCAGGGGCAATCGAGGCGGTGGGGAATACGGATATCGGTGGCCGTCATCCAGCGCGCTGCCGGACGGTTAATGACAGGTCTAGTCTCCGGCGCTGTTTCTATCAAAACCCGCAGCCGCTGCGACTACCGGCGGTGGTCGGAGAATTGTTAGTTCCGGCGAGTTAATATTAACCCGGCGATATATATTACTGCCGGTTAATTAGCTCGACAGGTAAACCGCCAGCAGCAGGAGTACGACGGTAATCCCCTGCATACCCACTCGCGCGACCATTAACTCGGTCGAGTGCTTTCTGTCGAATTCGCCGCCGTGGGCCATAGACCAGATGCCGGTGCCGATCACGGCAACCGTTATCAACAGGGCGGCCACTATTACCATGTTTAAGATATTCATAGTACCTCCGGATCAGGGTATATCGATTCTAAAGCGCTGATTCGAACTGTTGTTGATGTGCATCAATGAAGCGTCAGCCGTATTGCTATCGCTGTGACCAACCGAACTGCACTCGGGTCGCTCCATGGAACGCTAGCAGCGGGCTTCACTACCGGGTTTTTCGGTCGATATTCGCTGCAATCAAACCCGGGCGGGCTAGCAAATTCTAGCGATTTTTTAGCGGGCTTAATTTAGAATAGCGCGCTCTATCGAGACAGCGCTAATGCCGGCCCGCACGATATGTTTGAACTGATTACCAACGCGGAAGTTTTTACTCCGGAGCCTTTAGGTTTGAAGCAAGTGCTGGTTTGTGCCGGCAAGATCGCCTTCATCGGTGAGCAGATACCGCAACTCGACGATGCGCTCGACGTTAATCTAACCGACCTCGATGGCGCCAGATTGGTGCCGGGTTTCATCGACGCGCACACGCACCTGACCGGTGGCGGCGGCGAAGCCGGGCCGTCGACGCGAGTGCCGCCGCTGGCCTTGAGTCAGATCACCAGTGCGGGCGTTACCAGCGTGGTGGGCCTACTTGGCACCGACGATCTCACGCGTAGCCCGCAGAATCTAGTGTCGCAAGTGATGGGTTTACGCGAAGAAGGCTTGTCCGCCTGGTGTTATACCGGCGGATACCACGTTCCGGTGACCACGTTGACCGGGTCGGTACGCAGCGACATCGTCAATCTGGAACCGGTGATCGGGGTCGGGGAAGTGGCGCTTAGCGATCATCGTTCGAGCCAGCCCACGATCGATGAAATATTGCGTATCGCCGGCGATGCGCATGTTGCCGGCTTGATGACCGGTAAGGCGGGTATCGTACATTTCCACCTGGGCGACGGCGAACGCGGCTTGTCGATGATCCGCAACTGCCTCGAAATCAGCGAGATTCCGCCGCGGGTCTTCAACCCGACCCACGTCAATCGTAACAAACCCTTGTTCGAACAGGCCTGCGAACTCAGCCGATTGGGATGCAATGTCGACTTGACCGCCTTCCCGCAGGATTCGGATGATCGGGGCTGGTCGGCGGAGGAAGCGGTACAGCGCTTTATCGACCAAGGCTGCGACCGCAGCAAGCTGACGATTAGTTCCGATGGCGGCGGCTGCCTGCCGAGTTTCGACGCCCGGGGCGAGCTGCTGAAAATGGGCTTCGCCAGTTGTTCGGCGATGGCGCAATGTTTCAAAACTTTGCTCGATAACGGCTTAGCCACCGAGGTCGTGTTACCATTTATGACCAGCAACGTCGCACAGCTACTCCGCTTGAGACAGAAGGGCGGCATCGCCGCGGGGCGCGATGCCGACCTACTGGTAGTGGATCAGGATAACCGGGTCGATAGCGTGATGGCCCGCGGTCGTTGGCAAATGAAAAATAAAGCGCAGTTGATCAGCGGTTTGTTCGAAGAATAACAAGTTAGAGAGTTTTATGAGCCCGTCCCCCAAGCGACAAGATACCACCCGCGGTTTCGTAATCCCGATCGGCGGCGCCGAAGAGCGTACCGGTTCGATGCGTGTACTCCGTCGTTTTATCAAGCTTTGCGGCGGGCGCAAGGCGCGCATCGTGATAATCCCCACCGCCTCGAGCCTGGCCGACACCGGCGATCGATACATCGAGATTTTTAACAAGATCGGCGTCGCCGGCGCGGTTTCACTGCCGATCGCCGAACGCGCCGATGCGGATCGCAAGGAGTATATCGATCAGTTGGAGGACGCGAGCGGCATTTTTATTACCGGCGGCAACCAATTGCGTCTGTCGACCATACTGGGCGGCACCCTGGTGGCGCAAAAAGTCAGGCGCCTGAATGCCTTGGGTGTGCATGTGGCCGGTACTTCGGCCGGCGCCGCGATCATGCCCGAGCATATGATTGCCGGCGGCTCGATGGGCCTGTCGGCGCGCGCCGATGGCGTCAACCTGGCGCCTGGCCTGGGTTTGACCAATGCGGTGATCATCGATCAGCATTTTAGTCAGCGCGATCGGCTGGGCCGGTTGTTGACCGCGGTTTCTTATAACCCGTTCATGATGGGCGTCGGCATCGATGAAGACACCGCGATATTTATCGCGCCCGACAACGTGTTCGAAGTTGTCGGCAGCGGCAATGTCACGATCATCGACCCCGAGCATTTAAGTTACTCTTCCATGGATCGGGCCAGGAAAAACGAGTCCTTGAGCTTGCTCGATCTGAAATTACATATTCTGTCGAAGGGCTGCCGTTTCGACATCTACGAGCGCAAACCCTTCCCACCCAAATAGCCGAGGCAACGATGAAGATCACTGCTACCAATGTTTATGTAGGCCCCAATATTTACGCTAATTTTCCGGTCATCCGCATGGTGCTGGATATCGGGGTACTGGTTGACTGGCCCTCGGTTAAGTGCGGCAAGGAATTTACCGACGGCTTGCAACAGGCCTTGCCCAGTCTGCAAGAGCATGGTTGTTCCTACCGCGAGACCGGCGGTTTTATTCGCCGACTGACCGAAGACGAAGGCACCTGGATGGGGCATATTATGGAACACGTCGCGCTCGAAATTCAAAATATCGCGGGTTCGGGCGTCACCTTCGGACGCACTCGCACCACCGGTGAAACCGGCATGTATAACATGGTATACGCCTACAAGCAGCGCGATGCCGGTATCGAGGCCGGGCATTTAGCCCTGCGCCTGCTAATGCAGCTGTTGCCGGAACATTTGCAGCAGCAGGTCGATTATGCGATCGACCCCGAATTCGATTTCGAAACCGAGCTGAAACAATTTGTGCACCGCGCCCAGCGGCGCGAATTCGGCCCCAGTACCCAGTCGCTGGTAGACGCCGCAGAGGCGCGCGATATTCCCTGGTTGCGACTCAACGATTACAGTCTGGTGCAGTTCGGACACGGCAAGTACCAAAAGCGCATCCAGGCTACGGTAACCAGCGACACCAGTACCATCGCCACGTCGCTGGCAAGCGACAAGGAGGGTACGCATAGCATACTCAAGGACATGGGTTTACCGGTGCCGAAACAAAGCATGTTCACCAATGAAGACGAAGCCGTCAGCGCGGTCAACCGCATGGGTTATCCGGTGGTCATTAAACCGCTGGATGCCAACCATGGTCGCGGTATCAGTATTAACCTGACTAGCGATGAACAGGTGCGCGAGGCTTTTCACGTGGCGCGCGAACAGGGCAGGTCGCGCTATGTGCTGGCCGAGAGTTTTGTTACCGGCTATGACCACCGCATGCTGGTGGTCAATAATGAATTGATTGCGGTCGCCAAGCGCGTGCCCGGGCACGTGGTAGGCGATGGCAAAAAGACGATCGCGGAATTGATCGATATCGTCAACTCCGATCCGCGGCGCGGTATCGGTCATGAAAAAGTGTTGACTCGGCTCGAACTGGATGCTCAGGCAAAACGCTTGATGCAGGACGCAGGCTATACCGAGAAAACCAGGTTGAAAAAAGACGAAGTCTTTTTCCTGCGTTCGACCGCAAATTTATCTACCGGCGGCACCGCAATCGATTTAACCGATGTGGTGCATCCCGATAATCGCGAAATGGCGGTGCGCGCGGTGCGTGCAGTCGGTCTCGATATCGGCGGCGTCGATTATTACCGACGACATTACCCATTCTTACAAGGATGTCGGCGGTGCCATCGTCGAAGTCAACGCCGGTCCCGGATTTCGCATGCACGTCGCTCCCAGCGAGGGCGAACCGCGCGACGTCGCCGGCAAGGTGCTCGACATGCTATATCCGCCGGGAACTCCGAGCCGCATCCCGGTGGCGGCAATCACCGGCACCAACGGTAAGACCACCACCACGCGTATGCTGACCCATATCATGAAAACTAGCGGCCATGTAGTGGGCATGACCTCGACCGGCGGAATTCAGGTTGATGGTCGCGTCACCGTGAAGGGCGATATGACCGGTCCGCAGTCGGCCAAGATCGTGCTGCGCGATCCCACCATCGATTTCGCGGTGCTGGAAACCGCGCGCGGCGGCATTTTGCGCGCCGGGCTCGGCTACAGCGAGTGCGACGTCGCGGCTTGCATCAACGTTACCGCCGATCACATGGGACTCGGTGGTATCGAAACCCTGGAACAGTTGGCCAAGGTCAAGGAGACCGTGGTACGCGTTGCCAACGATACCGCGGTGCTCAATGCCGACGATAAACTGTGCTTGAAAATGGCCGACCATACCCGCGCCAGGCACCTGTGTTACGTCACCATGGATCCGACCCATGGGCTGGTGCGCGAGCACATTCGCGCCAACGGCCGCGCCGTAGTGCTGGAGCAGGGCATCAACGGCGACATGATTACGATTTACGACAATGGCGCGCATATTCCGCTGCTGTGGACCCACCTGATCCCCGCGACGATCGAAGGCAAGGCCATGCACAACGTGCAAAACGCGATGTTCGCGGCGGCGATGGCCTATAGCTTCGACAAGGATCTGGACGAAATCCGCAACGGCTTGCGTACCTTCGATACCTCGTTCTTCCAGAGCCCCGGACGCACCAACGTTTATAACGAGCACCCGTTCAAGGTCATCCTCGATTACGCCCATAATCCGGCCGGTTTTCGCGCCATGGCGGAACTGGCCGACCGGCTCGATCCGCCGGGCCGGCGCAGTATCGTTTTCTCGGTACCGGGGGATCGGCGCGACGAGGATATTCGAGAATCCTGCGAAGCCTGTTTGCCGCAGTTCTCGCACTTCATTTGCAAGGCCGATAGCAATCGTCGCGGACGGGGTCACGACGAGCTGCCGCAACTGGTGCGTAAGTATTTGCTCGAACTCGGCGTCGAAGATGAAAATATCACCGTGATCGCCGAGGAAGAGGCCGCCATCGATCACGCACTCAATGCCGCGGAGGAAGGCGATTTGCTGGTGATTACCGCGGATGATTTGAGCCGCAGCTGGAAGCAGATCATCAATCTCAACAGCGACAAGCAGGAATCCAAGGAAACGATACCCGGCACCAAGGTATTTGTGCCGGAAAAAGAAAAACGCTTCGTGCTCGACCAGGACGAAGAACTCATTATCGACGAGCGTGGCGTGCGCCTCGCGAGCAGCGAACCGGAAGACGCCGACTAGGATATTGCCGGGCCGCCATGGATATTCCGCATCCCGACTCCGAATCTCTGATTCTCGACGGTTGCCGTCGCCTGACCGGTCCATCGCTGGTGTGGAGCGACACCGGCGCCATCCTCGACGTGCTGGTGCGGGATATGGATATGGAGCGAGTGCTAGACTGCTGCTATCGGCAGGTCGACGCATTGCTGACGCAACTGCATTGGCGGCAACCGAAGCTAACCCACCGGCGCTTCGAAAACGGCTTCAACCTGCTGCTGGCCGCCCCCATCGATCAGCTCTACAGCGCGGTAATGGTGCTCGAAACCGCCTGGTATTTCTGCGCCTGCGAACTGCTCCAGGTCGCGGTCGAATCACAGGAGCAGCTAATCCAGGATATTTTCGATGAAATACAATCTGAAAAGAATGACTCCCTGGTCGAACTGCAGCACGCGGCCAGCGAGCATGGCGTCGACTTCCTGGTCGACGACGATATCGTCTCCATCGGCCACGGCGAAGGCAGCAGCAGCTACAACGTTGCACAAATACCGCCGGTCGAGCAAATCGACTGGCAATCGATTCACGATATACCGGTAGCGATGATTACCGGCACCAACGGCAAGTCTACCAGCGTACGCTTGCTCGACGGTATCGCGCGCGCCGCCAATCAGATTTCCGGAGTAACCTCCACCGACTTCGTTCGAGTCGGCGACGAGATTCTCGAGCAGGGCGATTTTTCGGGGCCCGGAGGCGCGCGCCTGTTGCTGCGCGATCCGCGATTGCAGGTCGCATTTCTCGAAGTTGCGCGCGGCGGTATCCTGCGTCGCGGTTTACCGCTGCGGCGCGCGCGCGCCGCGCTGGTGACCAATGTCGCCAACGATCATCTCGGGCAATACGGTGTGAATACCCTGGCGGCCCTGACCGAGACCAAGTTTGCGGTGCGTAAAGCCCTGGCCGATCAAGGTGTTTTGGTCGTCAATGCCGACGATAGCGGAATGGTCGAATTTCTGCGCGACGCTCCGCCGCCGAATCTATGCTGGTTTAGCCTCGACAAAAATAATCCTCAAATCAGGCAACAAATCGAGCATCAGGAGCGTTGCTGTTTCTGCGATGACGGCGATATCGTTTTCTTCGACGGCCGAGAGGTCGAACGGATTTGCGCCGTCAATGATATCCCCATGACGCTCAACGGCGCCGCGTTGCACAATATACGCAATGCGCTCGGGGCGGTCGGGGTAGCCAGCGCAATGGGCTACAGCCAGGCGCAGATGGCTGCCGGCCTGGGTCATTTCAATAGCGACGAGCGCGACAATCCGGGGCGGTTCAACCAATTCGAGCTTGCTAACTCGGCCCGCGTAATCGTCGACTTCGCCCACAACGCGCATAGCGTCGCGGCGGTAGCCGATACCGTCGGGCGCATGCCGGCACGGCAGAAATGGGCTTTGTTCGGCTCGGCCGGCGATCGCTCGGACGATGAGATTGCCGCCATCGCCCACGGCGTCTGTGCGCTCGAGCCCGACCATGTCGTGATCGCCGAAGTCGAGGTGTATCTGCGGGGCCGCGAACCGGGTGAAGTCAGTACCATCATGAAACAGGCCTGCTTGGAAAGCGGGCTTACGGAAAATCAGATTGTTTTCGCGCAGTCCCCGTTGGTGGGCGTCGAGTTCGCGGTATCGCGGATGCAGGCCTGCGACCTGGGTCTATTCCTGGTGTTAGACCAGCGCGACGAGGTCATCGACTTTCTGAAATCGCGCTGATTGCTTGCCACATCAGGAAACTCAGATTTAGTCAGAGTTTCCGCGACACCCAGATGTGCCCCATTTAAGAAGTCGTTCCCGTGCAAGTCTGCGCGGCTTTAGGCCCTATGAGTCCCAACGGGCTCCGACGTATCGGAATTGTTGAAAGCTTCTCTAGGTGTGGCCGAAAGAGAGCATGGCGTCGGCGACCTTGATAAAGCCGGCGAGGTAGTCGACATGGTCTTTGTTTTTGCCATACTCGACGCAACTGTCGTGAATTTTTAGCATCGTATCCTGTAGCAGATTGTCGAGTTCCTGCTCGCTCCAGGCGATGCGCGCGCTGTTCTGACTCATTTCCAGCCCCGATACCGCGACGCCGCCGGCATTCGCGGCCTTGCTCGGCGCATAGAGGATTTCGGCATGCTGGAAGGCATCGATAGCGGCTAGTTCGGTCGGCATATTGGCGCCCTCGGAGACGCCGATGCAACCGTTTTTGAGCAGCGTTTCGGCTTCCTCCCGGTTAATTTCATTTTGCGTGGCACAGGGCAGGGCGATATCGCAGGCCACGCCCCAGGGTCGGCCTTCATGGAAGGTCGCCGATTTGTAGGTCTCGGCATATTCGCCGATGCGCCCGCGCCGCACCTGTTTGAGGTCCATGACGTAGGCCAGTTTATCGGCATCGATGCCGTCCGGGTCATGGATAAAACCCGACGAATCCGACAGGGAGACGACCTTACCGCCGAGGTGATTCACTTTTTCGACGGCGTAGGTAGCCACATTACCCGAACCCGATACGCATACGGTCTTGCCCTGCAGGCCGTCGCCGATGCGTTGCAGCATGTTTTGCATGAAATACACAGTGCCATAGCCGGTGGCCTCGGTTCTGATCTTACTGCCGCCGAACTCCATGCCCTTACCCGTAAGCACGCCGACAAATCGATTTTCAATGCGTTTGTACTGGCCGAACAGAAAACCGATTTCGCGTGCGCCGACGCCGATATCGCCCGCCGGAACGTCGGTATCTTCACCGATATGCCGGTGCAGCTCAGTCATGAAGGATTGGCAAAATCGCATCACTTCGTTGTCGGTTTTACCTTTGGGGTTGAAATCGGCACCGCCTTTGCCGCCGCCCATGGGTAATCCGGTCAGGCTGTTTTTGAATGTCTGCTCGAAACCCAGAAACTTGAGCACGCTCAGATTCACCGAGGGGTGAAAACGCAGCCCGCCTTTGTAGGGACCGATTGAATTGTTGAACTGCACCCGATAACCGCGTTGGTTGCGAATATTACCCTCATCGTCGGTCCAGGGTACGCGAAACATGACAACCCGGTCGGGTTCGACCATGCGTTCCAGGATTTGCATCTTGTGGTAAATTGGCTTGTCCGCGATATACGGGAAAATGGTCGCCGCCACCTCCGATACCGCCTGATGGAATTCCAACTCCCCCGGGTTGCGCTTTTTAACGCCATTCATGAAGCGTTTGAGATATTCTGCGGTCTTGGCCATCGTCCATCCCCTCAATGTTTGTTTTGCCTAAACTGTACAGGGTAACGGCATTGGAATCGACTTAATTTATGCGCCGACCGGCTAACGCGGCAGGTGGATGGCAGCGGTCCGAATAGATTTTCGCGGCAGTTGGGCGCGATCCCGTGGGCGACGGTGGATTCTGATATTTAAACTATACTGGTTGCTACCGATCAGCGGGGCCGCCCGATCTCAACCGATCCACCGACCATAACCGTCAAGTTGCAGCAATGCTAGAAATCGAACAAAAATTGCAGGAAATCACCGGGCTTATTTCCCTGCCCGAGGTTTACCTGAAGGTACGTCGTCTGATGGATGACGAGAGGTCGGACATCGACGATTTCGCCCAGGTCGTCTGTGTCGACCCTAACCTGTCGACCCGGGTGCTTAAGATAGTCAACAGCGCCTATTTTGGATTTCCCGAACCGGTGGACAGTGTGGCCCGGGCGATCAATTTGATCGGTATCGAACAATTGCACCACCTGGTGTTGGGTGTTGCGGCAATTTCGAGTCTCGACCTACCGAACGATATCCTGCCACTGAAACCGTTCTGGCACAACAGCCTGTATACCGGTGTGTTGTCGCAGCAATTGGCCGGACGCTTGAAAATCAGCCGCAGCGATCGCCTGTTCATGGCCGGGCTGTTGCATGAAATCGGTCATCTGGTGCTCTGCGCTAAGCTGGCGGATCATGCGCGCGAAACCATCCGGGTAGCGGTGCAAACCGGGCGCCCGCTGCATGAAGTTCAGCAGCAGATGTTGGGTTGCCATTATGGCGACATTGCCGCCATGCTGCTGGCCAACTGGAATCTGCCGACGGAATTGCAAGACCTGGTGCGATATCATCCGAATCCGGCAGCGGCGCCTTCGCAGCAATTGGAAACCGCTGTGCTGCACCTGGCCCATGCCTATGCCGGTCAGAATACCTCCAGCCCGGTCGATGCCGTCGAATTGATCGATGCCGAAATCAGGGCGCTGATCGATTTGTCGCAGGCTGAAATTAACCAATGCCTGGAAACTGCCCGTTCGGTGAGTGTCGAAATCGGTAAAAGTATCCTGTCATGAAGGGGTCGCAGGGCGATTCGATTTACAGATCGAGGGATAGACTGAAAGCGCCGCGTATCTGGCCCGCTGTGTAGCCGCGGGCCCTGTCATCGGGATACTTCAGCCTGAGTGCGGCCTCGACCTCGGGTTTGAGTTCGGCGGCGTGGCAATTCAGGCACAGGCTTTCCACACCCTGCGCCTTGATGAAACGGAAACGGCCGTCGACGATCTCGGCGTAAGCCATTTTCGCGGCGGTCTCGCCGCCGGCCTGGCGTCGATCGAACTGGCGCAATTGCTTTTCTTCCCAGGCGTCGGGGATAGCCGTCTGATTGCGCGCCTTGAGGCTGACGCGTTTCACCATCCAGCCGGTATCGCTGCTGAGGCGCCCGGCGATGGCCGGGGCCTTTTCGGCGCACACGGATATCGCATGTGCCGGGCCGCCGTCCTGAAGTGCCTTTTGCAGTTCGGGCTTTAACGCGCCACCGAAGCTTTTTACAATGCCCATCGCTTGCTGTTTCAGCTGTGCCGAGTCGGCATCGACGCCGTTAGCCGTCTGGATAAACGGGTTCAATATCAGCGGCAGTACAACTATTGCAGGTAACAATCTGGATTTCATCTCTATCTCCTTGGCTCGGGTGGGACAGTGCCCGTTTGACATATGTCGAAGGTAACGGCAATCGCGAAAAATGAATGCTAACGTATATAAGTAAGTGCTAATATATCCACCTTGGGCAGGTCTTTTATGCTAGCGAGGGCGAACAAACCTTGGATATCCCCGCCAATTTTTTTCCAGAGGCTTACCTGTGGGTCGCCGGTGTTTTATCCGGACTGCTGATGCTCGCCGCCCTGCTCTGCGCACCCTGGTCGAAGATTCGCGACGGCGAAGCGCAGCATATATTTTTCGGCACCGTTGTCATGTTGAGCCTGCTGTGGATGATGCGCGGCGGAATTCAGGATGGTCTTGGTTTCCATCTATTGGGCATGACGCTGATATGCCTGATGTTCGAGTGGCAATTCGCGCTGGCGGCGGCAAGCCTGGTGGTCGCGATTGCGACGCTCGCGGGTCCCGCCGCTTGGGAAGCATTTGCTCTTAACCTGTTACTCATGGGCGCCTTGCCGATAACGTTTACCCGCCTGTTTCTATACTTCTGCCAGCGCCGTTTGCCGCATAATTACTTTGTCTACATATTTCTCAATGCTTTTCTTGCCGGCGGCCTGTCGATATTGCTGGCGGGTGCCGCCTCTGCCGGATTGCAGCATGTCGCGGGCGTACAGCCGGCAGGTTCGATTTCCAGGAACTTTATGCAGATTTTGCCGTTGCTGATGTTCGGCGAGGCATTCATCAACGGCGGCGCGATGTCGTTGCTGGTGGCTTACCGTCCGCACTGGGTCGCCACCTTTCACGATCACTGGTACCTCCGCGGCAAATAGCAAAGTTTACTCAGAGTAAAATCTCCGCCTGACCTGAGCGATTGCGGCTGTTTGATCTTATACCATCAGTTCAATCGGCCCGATGCAAAGGCAATAATCTCAATCCCAATTAAAATTTACTCTGAGTAAAAACTACTCCGAGGTGGCAGTTACTCTGAGTAAAATTTAGGCGGGATCAGATTGATTCGAGGTATTTGATCATACGCTGCCGCGTCGGCGCGTCGGGCAGGCTGCCGTAATTGGCACCCATATTGTCGAGCATATGCTTGAGCTTCGAGGTCGCCGGGATAATGCAGGTCACCGCCGGATGCGAAGCGATGAATTTCAGAAAAAACTGTCCCCAGCTGGCGCAATCGATTTCCGCCGCCCAGTCGGGCAAGGGCTTACCCCTGATCTTACGAAACAGGCTGCCGCGCTGGTAGGGGCGATTGATTAACGTTGCAATGCCGCGTTCCTGCGCCAGCGGTAGCAGGCGCCGTTCCACTTCACGGTCCTCGATGTTATAGCTGAATTGCACGAAATCGAGCGCTTGGCGTTGTAATATAGTTTCGAGTTCGGCGTGGTCGCGGCCGTGCGAAGTGGTGATGCCGAGGTAGCGGATTTTTCCCCGCGCCTTCCAGTCCTGCAGGGTTTCGAGATGAATTTGCCAGTCGCGCAGATTGTGAATCTGCATCAGGTCGATTTGATCGACGCCGAGGCGCTGCATCGACCGCCGCATCTGGTCGATGCCTTGGTTTTTACCGTTGGTCCAAACCTTGGTGGCGCTGAACAGCCCCGATTTGTTGCTGACCTTTTGCAATAGCGCCCCGGTGACCGCTTCGGCGCTGCCGTACATCGGCGACGAGTCGATCAACTGACCGCCATTGTCGAAAAATGCCTGCATCACCGCCAGCAACGGCGATTGCGCGGCACTGCTGCTGTCGACATTGAAAGTGCGCGAAGTGCCGAGGCCGATTACCGACAGCTGTTCGCGGCTGGACGGGATCGTTTTCTTGATAAGCGCGGGCCTCGCCGCAGTGACCCCTGTCGGCGCGAGTCCATAAGCCAGGGCCGCCGCGCCGGCCTGTATAAATTTACGGCGGGAACAATTTTTTGCCTGTGTTTTCATATCAAGTCTCCGACAGCAGACTCTCGGACGATCCGGTGCTGCTGTTTTTCTCATAGCGGTTACCGAGGAATAATGCCACCAGCGTCCACAGCAGCGCAATCACCGCCGCGATCATTGCGATCGCGCCGAGGCCGAGGCCGATGCCCTGAGCCAGGCCGGTGTAGGTCCAGCCGGCAACGACATCGCCGCCACGATAGACCACGATATCGATCACCGGTTTGGTTTTGAACCGGGTTTCGCGCTCGACCCCGGTAAACAGCATCTCCCGCCCGGGCCGCGTTATCGCATAGTTACCGGCCCGGCGGATGATTTGCAGCGCGATCAAGAGGCCGAGACCGGGCGCGATCGCCACCGCGACCCAACCGAACACCATCAGCAAGGGCACCAACGCCAGGGTTAGCGCCAGCCCGAAATGAGTCGCCAGGCGGCTGGTGGCAAACACCGCGGTAAATATGGCCAGCGAGTTAACGATTAAATCCATCATGCCCCAATACTGGGAGCGGGTGGCGCGATCGTATTCGACCATGACGTTTTTCAACTCGAAATAAACGAAGGTGCTCATCAGCGTATAGAGCAGGATGAACAGGCCGATGCCGAGCAAAAAGCGATGACTCAGGAAGTCGACGAAGCCCCCGAAAAAATTTCCGCCGAGCGACGGTAGCGAATTGGCTACCGGTTTACCTTCGGTCTCGGCCGCGAGATTCGAGCGGTGTTTCTCCAGATAGTAAATAATCGGAATGATGAATAGCAGCATCAGGGCCGCGATCAGCAGCAGGTTGTAAACGCCGATCGATGCGCCCAGCAGCACCGGTAGCGACGGTCCGACGACCGCGCCGATGCTGGCGCCGGCGCCAAACAGGCCGAACAGCCTCAGGGATTGCGCCTTCGAGTAAATGTCGGACATGAAGCTCCAGAACACCGAGATATGAAACAGCGCGAAGAAACTGACCCAGACGTAAAACGACTTATCGATAAACCCGGTATCGTCGAGCCAGCGGGTGGCCAGGTAGAACAGCAGGAAGGAGCCGGCAAAGAAGATATAGATGCCCGGCACCAGCTTTTTTAACTCGATTCGCGAAACCACAAATCCGTACAGCAAGACGGCGGTGGCGCTGATGAAAAAGTTGAGAGTCCATAACCAGCTTAGTTCGGCATCGGTCCAGTCGCTTGCCATGGCGTCACGCACCGGTCTTAGCACGTAGTAGGACGCCATCAGCGTAAATGCAAATAAAAACGACAGGATTGCCGCGGGAAGCTCCTGCGGTTCAACCTTGATCAGCCGGTTAATAAACCTGTGGAGTGATGTCGGCATGTGCTTAATTCGGGTTCCACGGCCGCTAATTATAACCGAATGACCTCACCCGTGTTGCGCGAGCCCGCTCACCACTTCGACGTTCGCTTGCTGCAGCAGGGCTTGCGGATCCAGTTTGATTTTACAGTTGCGGTTGCCGCCGCCGAGCACCACGTATTCGCATTGCATGACCCGGTCGTCTATCCAGATCGGCAAGTCCTCGGATAGCGCCAGCGGAGTAACGCCGCCGATTTCCATGCCGGTCATGGCGCGGGTCTCGTCCGCCGAGGCAAAGGAAACCTTGCGTGCCCCCATTTTTTTGCGCACGGTGTGATTGGTGTTGAGCCTGGCGGTCGCCAGCAGCACGCAAACCACGAATTTACGGTCGCCCGTTTTGGAGCGCACTAAGATCGCGTTGGCCGAATTTTCCAGCGCAACACCATAGTGCTCGCAAAAAATTGCGGTATCGGCAAGTTCTGGATCGCAGGGCAAGACTTCATACGGCAAGCCGCCCTTATCGAGAAAAGCCTGGATCGCGGGCAGGGTGGCGCTCATTTCATGTCGACTCGGGTATCGGTTGAAGGCACATTATTAACATAGAGCCGCCAGAAATCGAAAAGTTTAGTTTTTCCGGATACAACCGATAACCCGGGTAATAGTGCGGTAGATCCGACATTGAAAAATTACCTTTTGCACCCACATCGATAGTTATGAACATTACCAGTACACAATTTGCAATCGGCCAGGTAGTGCGTCACCGAATTCACGAGTTTCGTGGTGTCATTGTCGATGTCGACCCCGAATACAGCAGCACCGAGGAATGGTGGGAATCGATCCCCGAAGACCAGCGCCCGCGCCGGGATCAGCCGTTTTACCATCTGTTGGCGGAAAACGAATCCACGGCCTATCACGCCTATGTTTCCGAACAGAACCTGCTGAACGATAGTTCGGGCGAACCCTTGCACAATCCGGAAGTTGCCGAGGTTTTTGGTGACTTTCACGGTGATAGCTACGAACTGCCGAGCAGCTACCGCAACTAGCATTCGCCTAAATCGCCGTTTCCAGTGCTATTAGTCCGGGATTGCGCAAAACACCTATGCCTCGAGCTTAAGCAGCTATAGCGTCAATACGCAGATACATCTCCACGATGTTCATCAGGTAGATTTAAGGCAACTCTGAGTAAATCTAGAGTTTCTTTAAGAGTTCCAGCGAGATTTTTAAAATGGAATCTGTTAAAAGTGGACCAAATTCCTGGTGACTCCTATGAAATTATCCGACTTCAAACTGCTGACCTTCGACACCTATGGCACCTTGATCGACTGGGAAAGCGGAATTTACCATGCGCTCCAGCCATTACTGGACAAACTGCCGCTCAAACTGCATCGTGATGAAGTGCTCGAATTGTTCGCCGAGTTCGAAATGCGGCAGCAGGCTGAAACTCCGTCGCGGGTCTACAGTGCCTTGCTGGCCGACGTGGCGCATTCGATGGCGCAAAAATGGCAGATTAAGATCAGCGACCGAGAAGCCTTCGAATTCGGGCGCTCGGTCAAAAACTGGCCGGCATTCGGCGATTCCGCCGAAGCTCTGAACTACCTGCGCCGACACTATCTGATGGCAACCGTGACCAACTGCGACCGCATTAGTTACATGGGCAGTAACGCGCGTCTCGAAATCGAATGGGATGCGATTTACACGGCGCAGGATATCGGCTTTTACAAGCCGACTTTACGCAACTTCGAATACATGTTCGAACGCGCGCGGCGAGATCTCGGCGTGCTGCCGCACGAAATCCTGCATGTCGCGCAGTCGCTGACCCACGATATGGTACCGGCCACCAGCATGGGCATGACCAAAGTCTGGATCAACCGCCGCCATGATCAGGAAGGCCTGGGTGCGACCGCGCCGCCGCAGGGCGATTACACGATCGAACGGGAATTCGACAGCATGGCGGATTTGGTCGAGGCGCATCGGCAGGAGCTGGGGTAACCGGGGATGGCGATCGAGCAACGCGCGACTGGTAAAGGGCTGTATGCATTCACGCCAACTCTGCTCGCAATCTTGCTACTGGTATCCCCGGCTGGTGCCGACCAGACCTCTCTGCTGAGCGGCAATGCGCTGGTCGAAACCTTGCGTGCCGGTGGACTCAATATCTACTTCCGCCACGTAGCGACAAACTGGTCACAAAGCGACGACCTGCGGCAGTGGGACGATTGGTCCAACTGCGATCCGGCGCGTATGCGGCAACTATCGGATGACGGGCATGCCGACGCCGTTGCGATCGGCAACGCCCTGCGCAAACTCGAAATTCCAATCGCGCAGCTGCTGGCAAGCCCCTATTGCCGCACCCTGGAGACGGCGCGGCTGATGAACCTCGGTCCGGCGAAGCCCTCGACCGAGGTCATGAATCTGCGCGCGGCGGAGTATTTTGGCGGCCGCGACGCTATTGTCGCCAGCGCGCAGCGGCTGCTGTCATCGGAGCCGCTTGCGGGTCACAACCGGGTCATTGTTGCTCACGGCAACGTGGCTATTGCGGCGACGACGACCTATCCGGCCGAGGGTGAGGCGCTGGTGTTCGAACCCGCGGGCGACGGCGGTTTTAACTTGATCGGCCGAATCGAAGTGAAGCATTGGTTAGGGTTAATGCAAGCGGGAGATTACGACGAATGATGCCTTTGGCGGGCAGCGAGACCCATAATCATCGCCAGGATGCGCGCCGCCACCAGGGCGCCGCGGCCGCCGATGTCGGCGCTCGGCATTAGTTCGACCAGGTTGAAGCCGACGATAGACGCGCGTGCGGCGGCGGCTTCGATGATTTCCAACAAGTGCCAATAGCTAAATCCGCCGGGTGCCGGTCCGATAACCGCCGGCACCACGGCCGGGTCCATGGCGTCGATATCGAGCGCGATATAGAGGCGAGCGTTTTCGGGGATGGCGGCAATAATCGGATCGATGCCGTCGCGCACGACCTCGCGCATCGGGAATAATCGTGCGCCCCACTCGAGCGCGTCCTTGCGGTCCGGCGGACGAGCGCTGCCGATGCCGCGCGCGCCTACCTGGATAATATTTTCGACCCAAGTCATTTCGGAGGCGCGGCGCATGTTACTCGACAATCCCATGGTTTCACCGCCGACTTCGTCGCGCCAGTCGATATGGGCATCGAACTGCAGAATCGTCAAGGGCCCGTGTTCGCGAAAGGCCTGCAGCACCGGGATCGGGACCGAGTCGTCGCCGCCGAGCACCAGCGGCAGCGCACCGTTATCTAGCACCTGTTCGACAGTTCCGGTAATCGACTCGCGGTTGGCGCTGAAGTCGCTATCGCTATAGCCGAGATTGCCCCAGTCCAGCGCCTTGACGGTGTCGGGTAACAAGCGGCCGTCGATATCGAAATCGTGATGGCCAAGCACGCCGGGCCAACCGAAGGCGGCGCGTATGGCATCGGGGGCGGTGGCGCAATAGTTGCCGACGCTGGGGTAGGGCGTCGCCGCCGGCGCGCCGATGATAATAATATCGGCGTCTTCGGTGGTGCCGGGCGAAGCCATCGGTAGATCGAAAAAACCGCCGCTCGGTGCGTCGCCGAACATCGACCGCATCTTTGGAGAATCGGATTTCATGGTCTTAACCCGTCTTTTGCTCGATCGGCAGCGAGGCCAGGGTATACAGCTTTATCGACCGGGTCTGACCACGGGCGGTGGTTTCCCCGATCGCGGTCAGTTCGTCGGCCGACAGCTGTGCCACCGCCGATTCCGACATCAGCAAGCGCGTGCCGTATTCCTTGTTCATGTTTTCCAGGCGTGCCGCCAGATTGACCGCATCGCCATGTACCGTGTAGTTGAGGCGTCCCCTGGCGCCGATGGCGCCGGCGACGACCGTGCCGGTGTTGATGCCGATACGAATATTGAGTCGCGCGCCGGCGTATTCGCTGCCTTTGACCGAGGTCAACATCGCCTGCGCCGCCCGCACCGCTTTAAGCGCGTGTTCGGAGTCGGCAACCGGCACATTGAAAGTCGCCAGGATGGCATCGCCCTGGAATTGGGTTACCACGCCTCCATGCAGCTCGAGGATTTCAACCATGCGCGAAAAATAGGCGTTCAATACTTCGACGATCTTGACCGGGCCGAGCGTTTCGGTAAGCCGGGTAAAGGCTTCGATGTCGCAAAACAGAACCGTGGCCTCGCTCTGCTGGACATCGAGTCGACCGCCGCCGGCGAGTAGCGAACTGGCGACTTCTTCCGGCACGAAACGACCCAGCGTATCGCGTATCAACTGGCGTTCCCGCAGGCCGCTGACCATGTTGTTGAAAGCTCCGCTAGCCTCGTCCAGTTCTCGGATATGGCTGCCGCTCAACGGCTCGACCCGGGTCAGCTCGCCGCTATCGACCGTGTCGGCGGCGCGTACGATCGCCTTGACCGGGGAACTGACCTTGCGACCGATGATTATCGATGCGACGATTGCAAGCCCCAACACGACCAACCCTGCGGTTAAGGCGCGCATGGCGCGTTCGGTTTGATCGGTGGATAACAGACTGGTGTTCAGGTATGCGCCAATGGTCCAGGATGCGGGTCCGTAACGCTCGATATCCCGATACAGGTACAGGTAATAATCGTCGCCCCAGGAGATACCGCTGGCTTTAGTGTTTACCAGCACCGGAGAGATAAAGTCTGCATCTTCGTCGGGCGACCAGATGCGGCGTAATACCAGGTCGTCGAGGTCGTTTAGATGCGGCAGCGGTTGCTCGAAATTACCGCTGATAATTTGCGGATGCGCGAGCACGAAGTGGCGGTTGTATAAAATAAACGGCGTCACACCGGTATCGGAATGCGTCTTGGCCAGCAAATCGGAAATTTCCTGTATCGTAATAATCTGAGCCAGTATCCCGATAAACCTGCCATCGGCATCGTACAGCGGCGTGTCGTGCAACAGCGTGGATGAATTGACCGTTTCGGTGAATATCGGGTCGCGCCACCCGGGGGCGCCGGCCGTTTCGACCATTTCCAGGTAGTCACGGAACCAGGGTTTTTGCGACCAGTCTTCGTCGATAACCTGATGCTGCTCGCGATGCCAGCGTCTGCTGCGGCCATCGAGGTCCATGACGGCAATACCCGCGACCTGCGGCGTCGCCGCGAAGCTGCCAAAAATAAGGCTGTCGAATGCCGCCGGGTCGGACAGGTCGTTTATCTCGCGGGCGACCCACAGGGCCTGCTCGCGTATCGGCAACAGGCGTGAATCCAGACTTTGCTCCATGCCGTCGATTAGTGTCTTGGCCTGGTCGGCCCACAATTGACGCGTTGTGTGTACGGCCTGCCCGAAGCCGAGAAACAAAACGACGGCCACGGTAACGGCGAGCAGGCCGCTGGTGCCAAACACGGTTATCGCGGTAATCGGGATGCGAAATTTTACAGACATGCAGTAGCCGACCCATTGGTAGCTTGTCTAAGTCTCCTAACTTAGGGCTATTTGGCAGGGCAGGTCAAGGTTTGTAAATATCGACCTTGTCTTCGCCGTTGAATTTTTTAAACCAGCCGGCGCGTACTTGCGCGGCCGACTCGATGCTGGCCTGTTTGACATGCCCGAAGCCGCGGATTTTTTGCGGCAGGCGCGCGATTTCGAGTGCGCTGTCGTAATTATCCGGATTTATTCCTACCAGCAGTTGCTCGATATCCCGTTCGTAGTCGGCGATTAGTTGGCGTTCCTGTTTGCGTTCGGCGCTGTAACCGAAAATATCGAGTGTACCGCCGCGCAGTGTCTTCAAGCCCGCCAGCAAGCGCAACACCGGCATCACCCAGCCGCCGAACTCGCGTTTTTGCGGGATGCCGGTTTGCGGGTCGCGTTTCGCCAGCAAGGGTGGCGCCAGATGAAAACGCAGTTTGTAGTCGCCGTCGAATTGTTTGGCCAGGCTAGCCTCGAAATCGCCATTGCTGTAAAGCCTGGCGACTTCGTATTCATCTTTGTAGGCGAGCAGAGAAAAGTAGCTGCGCGCCACGGCTTCGGTCAAGGCCGTGTTGTCGCTATCGGTTTTCAGGTCTAAGGATTGTTCCAGTTTTTGGACCCGCTGCACCATTCCCAGGTAACGCGCGGCATATGCCTGATCCTGATAATCGGCCAGGTAGCTGCGGCGATAATCGATGATCTCGTCGAGATCGGACTGCTCGCTCGCCGGCTGATGCGGTTGTTCGAAGCCCGCGGCCTGCCGCACGGCTTCGGCGTCGACGGTATAACGGCGTCCCCACAAAAATGCCTGCCGGTTGTTTTCGACCGCGACCCCGTTCAGTTCGATCGCCTGCAGAATCGAATCGCTCGCCAGCGGCACCAGGCCTTGCTGGTAGGCTACGCCGAGCAACAGGAAGTTCGCGAAAATGGCATCGCCGAGCAGGCTGGTGGCGAGGCGCGTGGCGTTGACGAAGTGACCGTGACCCGGCTCGAGTTCTTCCTCGATGGTCTGTTGCATTTCGCTAACGGGAAATATGGCATCGGTGTCATGGGTGAAATCGGCGGTCGGCGCAAGATGGCTGTTGATTACGGCGTGCGAGTGTTCGCGGTTGAGCTTGGCGAGTGCGTCGTTGGCCGCCGAGACGACGAGGTCCGCGCCTAATACCAGCTGGGCTTCGCCGGATGGGATGCGCACCGAATGGATGTCGCTTTGACGAGCCGCGATGCGCACGTGCCCGGTGACGGCGCCGAATTTCTGCGCCAGCCCGGTCTGATTGAGCACCGAGACCCCGCGCTCTTCGATATGCGCCGCCATGCCGAGCACCGAACCCACGGTCAGAATGCCGGTACCGCCGATGCCGGTAATGAGAATGCTGAAATTGTGGTCGATCGAATGCTTGTCCGGTTCGGGTAAATCGGCCCAGCTATCGTCTTTTGCCGCCGCCCGGTTTTTGCGCAGGCCGCCGCCGTGCACCGTGACGAAACTGGGGCAGAATCCCCGCACACAGGAAAAGTCCTTGTTGCAGGCGCTCTGATCGATCGCGCGCTTACGCCCCAACGGGGTTTGTTTGGGAATAATTGACAGGCAATTCGATTGCACGCCGCAGTCGCCGCAGCCCTCGCAGACCGCGGCGTTGATGAAGGCGCGTTTGGCCGGATCGGGCATGCTGCCCCTTTTGCGCCGGCGTCGCTTTTCCGCGGCGCAGGTTTGCGCGTAGATCAGCGCGGTGCAACCGGCGGTATCGCGCAGTTCGCATTGAATCGATTCCAGTTGACGGCGATGTGAAACCGAAACACCGGCAAATCCAGCAAAGCCGGTCTTGCTGTATGCTTCGGGTTCATCGGACACCAGCGCAATGCGCCGCAGGCCTTCGGCGCGCAATTGGTCGACGATCTGGCCGACCGACAGCGCGCCGTCGACGGGCTGGCCGCCGGTCATCGCGACTGCGTCGTTGTACAGGATCTTGTAGGTGATGTTGACCCCGGCCGCGACCGCGGCGCGGATCGCCAGCAAACCGGAATGGAAATAGGTGCCGTCGCCCAGGTTTTGAAATACGTGTTTGGTGTCGGTAAAAGGCGCTTGTCCCAACCAGGTGGCGCCTTCGCCGCCCATCTGGGTGAAGGTTTCGGTGCCGCGGTCCATCCAGTTGGCCATGTAGTGACAGCCGATGCCGCCGTAAGCGCGGCTGCCCGCGGGCACCACCGTGGAGGTGTTATGCGGGCAGCCCGAGCAAAACCAGGGTTTACGCTCGGCGCGCTTGCGCGGTTTGGCCAGCGCGGCTTCCTTGGCTTCCAGGAAAGCCAGTCGCTGCCGGATCGAATCGCTATCGAAGAAGCGCGAAATGCGTGCCGCGATGACGCGCGCGATCATGCCCGGCGTCAGTTCGCCGAGGTTGGTTACCAGCAGATTGCGCTCCTCGTCGTATTCGCCGACGACCCGCGGCCGGCGATCCACCGGCCAGTTGTAAAGCTGCCCGGTCAGCTGATCTTCGATGACGCTGCGTTTTTCCTCGACTACGAGGATTTCTTCGAGTCCGTCGGCGAACTGGTGGGTCATTACCGGTTCCAATGGCCAGCTCATGCCGACCTTGTACAGGCGAATGCCGATGCGTGCGGCGAGCCGTTCGTCGATGCCGAGATCGCTGAGCGCCTGCAGGGTATCGAGATAGGACTTGCCGGTAGTGACGATACCGAGCCGCGCATTGTCGCTGTCGAGTTCGATACGGTTGAGATTGTTGGCGCGTGCAAACGCGCGCGCCGCGTAAATCTTGTGGCGCTGCAGGCGTTCCTCCTGCGCCATCGGTGAATCGGGCCAACGGGTATGCACGCCGTCCTCGGGTAACTCATAGTCGTCCGGCAACACGACTTCGACGCGCGCGGCGTCGATTTCGGCCGAAATCGCGGCGTCCATGTTTTCGGTAATCGCCTTCAAACCGACCCAGCAACCGCTGTAACGCGATAATTCCCAGCCGAAGATGCCGAGGTCGAGCACTTCCTGTACCCCGGCGGGATTGAGTACCGGGCTGGTGGCGCCGATGAACATGTGATCGCTCTGATGCGGCAGGGTGGATGACTTGCAGGCGTGGTCATCGCCGACCACGGCGAGCACGCCGCCATAGGGCGAGGTGCCGAAGGCGTTGGCGTGTTTGAGTACGTCCATACTGCGGTCCAGCCCCGGTCCCTTGCCGTACCACAAGCCGAAGACGCCGTCGTACTTCGCGCCCGCAAACAAGCCGACTTGCTGGCTACCCCAGACCGAGGTCATCGCCAGGTCTTCGTTAACCCCGGGCAGGAAATGAATGTTATGCGCCGCGGTGAACTTCTCGGCTTTCCACAGCGCCTGGTCGAGCCCGCCAATCGGCGAGCCGCGGTAACCCGAGATGAAGCAGGCGGTGTTGAGGCCGCGATCCAGGTCGCGCTGATGTTGCAAGATGGGTAACCGCACCAGGGCTTCGATGCCGGTCATGTAGGCGCGGCCCTTGTCCAGTGCATATTTATCGTCGAGGGAGACTTTCATGACACCACCAAAGCTGCGCGAGGAAACCAGTAATTTTATACCTATGGATGGAGAAATAAATTTCTCATTTATCGCCGATAAAGAAGGTATTGGAATAAAATTCTATTATATTTAGAAATTTTAGAATAAAATTGCAATTACTGTGAATCTTTCGCCAATCGATATTAAAATTCTGGGGCTATTGCAATGCGATGCATCGCTCAGCGCCGCCGAAATTGCCGCGCAGGTCAACCTGTCGGCTTCGCCTTGTTGGCGCCGCATCAATCGCCTCGAGCAGGAGGGCATAATCGAAAAGAAGGTGGCGCTCTTGAATGCGGAAAAACTCGGCATGGGGCTGGTTATATTTTCGCGAATCAGCCTGGCGAAAAACGACGAAACCTCGCTGCATGATTTCGAGCAGCGGGTGCGCGAGTACCCCGAAGTGGTGGAATGTTACACGGTCACCGGCTTGGCGGATTATTTTTTGAAAATCATTACCCGGGACATCAAACACTACGACCGCTTCCTGCGCCGCCAGCTGATACAGATCCCGCTGGTCAGGGATGTCAATTCGAACGTCGCGGTTACGCAAATAAAATATACCACGGGTTTGCCGCTCGAAACCCAGCTATAGGCGCCGCTGCTAGACTGGAATGAAGCGACTTTGCCGCGCTGTCTAAAGCTCGTCGGGCTCGCCGCCAACCCCGCCGCCGCGTTGCCTGGAGATAGCTATCGATTTAACGGCCTGACTTCTCGCCGGGATAAATTGTTACGACATGATTACAAATGCTTGCAGAATAAATCACTTATAGGCTTAATACGCACATCCCAGGGCTGAAGTGGTGCCTCCCATCTATGATCAACAAAATTCTGGTTGCTACCGACGCGTCCACAGTGTCGAGTCGCGCGGTCAGTTTTGCAGCGCAGTTATCGGCAGTACACGATGCACAATTGCTGATTTTAAACGTCATTCGAGATATGCAGTTACCCGACGAACTCAAAAAAGCGCCCGAAATTGAATCCTTTAATAATGCGCGCGAGGATCTGATGCGCCAGATTTCCGACAAGATTCTGGCCGAGGCCAAGAAAAAGGCTAAAAACAGCGGCGCCAAACAGGTGCAAACCGCGATCGGCTGCGGGGACCCGGCCACCAGCGTCGCCGGATTCGCCAAGCGACGCAACGTCGATTTAATTGTGGTGGGGACGCGCTGCCTGTCCAAGCTCAAGGGCGCTTCGATGGGCAGCGTATCGCGCAAGCTGATGGATTTGTCCAACGTCAACTGCCTCGTGGTCCGCTAGTCTGCAGATTGCACGAAGGCGGCACAAACTTCGGGGCAATAGCATAGATATCAAAGTATTAAGTCTATTTCCCCAGAAAATAGCCGGTTACAGTTTGTACCTGAACCAAATGCTCGCACTGTGCCGAAACAGCGCATCCGTGGCGTAAGCCCCTGCGGGGCGGCGTTTACGCGCATCCAAAATCGCTCCAGGCGATTTTGTGCCAGATTTCCCCTGAGTTTCATCCCCTTCATGCAATATCCAGGCTAGTACCCGGCAAATGGAATCTGACTGAAAACTGGCGGGCGCGGGGTAGAGGGTCGAATTCCGGCAGACCCGGTTGACTGATTTCGGCATGGCGGGTCAGGCCGGTATCTCGTAGATTCGCTGCGGTGGAACATAAACCCGGATGGAGTCGCCGGTATCGATGTGACCTTCGCGTTCCACCCAGGCGGTCACTCCACGCCGCCCGACCGCAGCCTGGGCGAATCGGCTTCCGCGCCCCGGGTGATGGCGCTCGATGATTTCACCCGGATACTTGCAAGGACTGTTTTCCAGGTCGACTACCAGCGATGCGCCACTGTCGATAATCAATCTGGTCGACGGCGGAATCTGCGAGAAATTCGGAATCCCGGAAACCAGCAGGTTTGCCCCCAGCCACTCCGGTTGCAGTTCCGGAATACCCATGCTGTCTGCGATAACGGCCAACTCCTCGGTCGACACAATCGAGATCTGGCGGGTATTGCGAATTTCCGTTCCCTGCGGGTATTGATGCCGCACCCGTATACATGACGCACGTACCAGTCCGGAGTGGGACTCGCCTTGCAGTCCCGCGTAGCTCGCTTCAACCGAAGCGATGCGGTGCGATGACAAGTCTTCGTCCGGAGTCGAGTTGACCAGGATCTCCTCGATCCGAGCGTCGATCGTCTTCAGATGCCGCGCCATAACCATAGTTTTATCTCCACCTGTTGTCAGTCAAATCCGAGAAATTTTACTCAGAGTAAAATTTATTCCCAAGAAACGGGGGAGTCAGTTCCATTGCGGGCTCTGCGCCTGATTCGCGAGATTTTACTCTGAGTGAAATTTATTCTCGGGCAATGGGTGATTTCATTGCGTCGGCGGGATGCCGCGCACGCGGGATTTGGCCGGATCGTAAAACGGGAAAGCGACCACTTTCGCCGGCAGGCGCTTCTGCTTGCCGTCGAGTTTGCCCACTTCGACCTCGGTGCCGGCAGCGCTATGTTCGATCTGGATTCGGCATAGCGCGAGGTTTTTACGCAGAATCGGCGAGCGCACCGCACTGGTAATCTCGCCGATCTGATTGCGCCCGATGTCGACACAGTCGCCGCTGGCCGCGAGTTCGTCGCCACACAGTTCGAGCCCGACCAGTACCCGTTGCGGGTTTTCCTTGCGTTTGATCAATGCGTGCTTGCCGATGAAGTCGTCCTCCTTGGTTTTCAGCGGCACGGTAAACGGAATTCCGGCTTCGAAGGGGTCGGTCTGATCGCTGAATTCGTAACCCGCAAAAATCAGGCCGGCTTCGACACGCAGCATGTCCAGCGCTTCGAGTCCAAGCGGCGTCAGATCGTATTCGTTGCCGGCTTCCCAGACGGCATCCCAGACCGCCGTTGCATCCTTGGGATGACAGAAGACTTCGTAACCGAGTTCGCCGGTGTAGCCGGTGCGCGATACCACCAGCGGGATGCCGTGTTCGTCGCCGATGCGCGCTATCGAGAAGCGAAACCACTCGAGCTCTCCAACAGTAGCCTGATCCGGACGGGTCCAGATGATTTTTTCGAGAATATCGCGGCTTTTCGGGCCCTGCAGCTGCAGGTTATGCAACTGATCGGTGGAGTTACGAACCCAGGCCTGCAACCCCAGTTTCTCGGCCTGTTCGCGCAGCCAGATCCCGCCGTCGTCGCTGCCGCCGATCCAGCGGAAATTATCCTGCCCCAGACGAAACACGGTGCCGTCGTCGATCATGCCGCCGTTTTCGTAACACATCGCGGTGTAAACCACCTGGCCGACGGCAAGCCGGCGAACATCGCGCGTTACGCAGGTTTGCAGCAATCGTTCGGCATCCGGACCGGTGACTTCATATTTGCGCAACGCGGACAGGTCGATGACGACCGCGCTTTCGCGGCAGGCCCAGTATTCGGCTAGCGCGCCGTGTTTGGTGTAACTGTTGGCAAGCCAGTAACCGGCGTATTCGACGAAATTACGCGTCTGCGCGGAAGTGCGGCTGTGAAAACCGGTTTCTTTGGTCAATTCTTTGTCTGCATCTGTAGTCATTCTGAATGCCGTCGCTTTGGTAAATGAATTGTCGCCTGAATAAATGCGCATATGGATATCGGTGGGGTTCCAGCCGTTGGCGGCGTCGATGTCGCAGGGGCAGGCGGAAGACACGCACAGCATGTCTTTCAGCGCCCGCATCAATACGTAGTCACCGGGGCGTGACCAGGGTTCGTCGAAGTACATCTGGTTGGCTTCATCGACTCCCGTGTTGAAGAACAGGTTGATCGCCATCCAGCCCTTACGCGCTTCGACGCCGTAGGGTTGCAGCGCCCGATTAAAGTTATCCGAGCAATTGACGTGGCCGGGATAGCCCATATCGTCGTAATACTTGGCGGTGCAGGCAGTGCCAAAACTGTCGTGGCGGCCGCAGGTGTCTTGAATTATCTCGATCATCGGTTCGAAATTTTGATCGTAAAACTTGGAATAGAGCCCGGGCGCCGGGTAGGCGGCGCCGACCACGTGGCGGGTGCCGGTTGCATCGAGGCAGCGCTCGACACCCCGTTCCAGCAGCCGAGCATCGAAACATTGAAAATCCGAACACTCGCGTCCCTCGACGTCGATAATCTGAATAAAGTCGCCCGCCTTGATTTCATAGGCGAATGCGGTACGCGCCGGGATGCGCACATCCCGCAGCGGATCGGCCAGAGGGGCGGGCAGTTTGATGACCGTTTCCTGTTCCGGACCGGGTTGTCGATGAATATAGGCGACCAGATCGGTCGGGGTATCCTGCCGGTCGGCGCGCATATCTTCGCCGGGAGCGGCGACGATACAGGCTAGCTCCTGCTGCGCGGTAAACAGCACCGAATCTCCGGCGCGGGACTGATCGGTGAAAACCCGGGTGGATTGCGCCTGTTCGAGCGACAGGCCGAGCCGCGGCAATGCCTCGGCCAACGCGCGCGAGTTGCCGCTACCTGAGGCGATGATCTGTTTCAGTCCTTCGCAGCGACCATTTGCAACAGCTCCGATCAGGCCGCTATCGCAGCGTCCGTCGCGGCCGAATACACAGATCTCGCCCGGCTGCAGGCCTTGCGGGTTGATGAGCTCGAGTTCGTCACCGGCGGCGAGCTCGAGCGTAACACTGCCGCCGCCCTTTATCAGATAACGTTCGGTGTTGTCCGGTAAGACACCGAGTCCGGGCTGTCGCACGCGCTGGGGCGAGATCAAAGGCGGAGGATTCATGCTTCATTCCGTCTCGAGCAAATCATCGTGCACGCCGTAGAGGTGGTCCTTGATCAGTTTTACGGCGTTGGCCGTGTCGCGTGCCGCGATTGCCTCGTATAGTTTACGGTGCTGGTTGTTGTAATAGTCGATACGTTCGGCGGTGAGCAATTTGGCCTTCATCCTGCGCCATTGCGAATGCCGGCGCACTTCACTGATGCGCTCGTACAACCAGTACATCAGCTTGTTGCGCGAGCAGTGCGCCAGCGCCATATGGAAAGCCGCATCGCCGCGCGCAAACTTTTCCGGGTCGCCGCCGCAGCCTTCGCACTGGTGCAACGCCGCGCGCAACTCGTCCAGTTCCCGCGAGCTCGCGTTGGCAATCGCAAGGCGCACCATTTGCGGTTCGATTGCGATACGAACCTCGTTCATTTCCAGCGGGCTGGTGATGCTGGATATTTCCTGTTGATTGGTCGTTTCCCGATGGATGACATAGGTGCCGCTGCCGATCTGCCGCGTCACCAGATGCTGTTGCTCGAGTATCTCCAGTACCGAACGAATGGTGCCGCGCGCAACGTTAAACTCTGCCGCCAGATTACGCTCGGCCGGCAAGCGTTCCTCATAGGCATATTCGCCCTCGAGAATGCGCTGGCGCAGCAGCGACGCAACTTTACTGGTGGTCACGCCGACGCGGTTGCCTGGATTCTTTCGCACCGATCTGGTCTCCGCTTCAAATGACGCGAGGATACTGCTGCCCAGTGTTTTCACACCCGCGGACTCCTCGTGTTCGTTTCTGTTTATGGTACTTGAAATTGGTACAATATTGCGCTATGTGTCGAGTCGAATCAAGCCTTAATAGGCGATTTATGCATCGATATTCAGAATTCGGTTCCTAAATTGGCATTTTTTTGGTCACTCGCGCCCAACTCGTCACCAGCAGGCAGGGAGCCGTGAGCTGGTTCATCAGTCGTGATTTAAGTAATTGAATTAATTAATTAAATTTGACCAGTTGGCATCTGCACAAGTGAACGAAAGCCTGTGTCGCCGATTGGTCTTGTGGGAATCGGAGCCTGATTTCAAAAATTGGTACAGTATAAATTGCTATTTCCAGTTAAATTGTCCAAAAAAATCAATCAAAGGTCTTGTTTTGACTCGGCCGATAGGTATAACATGGCGGTCTGTCCGGATCGCTCAAGACTCTGGTTGGGCGCGATGATCGGAGGGTTTCGAGCAAATGCGACGGCTCGGACGCCTCCTTATGCAGTACTAAAGAAAAAAATAGACAGGTCTAGAACCGTGGAGGGCAAAATGACCGATTTAGAAGCATGCGTCGAGGCACCAGGCCGCGCCGAGCTGGTTAAGCAGGTTCGGGAAAAAATCAATGAATTAGGCATCACTTACATCTATTACCAGTTTATTTCGGTAACCGGACGTATCGTCGGCAAGGGCATCCCGGCCGATCACTGGGAGCGCACCGCGGAAAGAGGGTTTCAGCTGGTTTACGGTTCTACCGCCAACCTGTTTATCGATCGCCATGGCGACTACATCGGATACGGGCCCGAAGCGATGGAACTGGTCGGCATTCCCGATCCCGAAACTTTTTGTCAACTGCCCTGGGACAAGCGTGTGGCGCGCGTGTTCTGTACCTGTTATCGCAACCGCGAGGAGCGCGAGAATCCGGGCAGAGCGCTGACTTCCGATTGCCGCGGTAACCTGAAACGTTTTCACCGGGAGTTCCGCGAAAAGTACGATATGGATTTTCGCGTCGGCACCGAGCCGGAAATGATGTGGCTCAAGCGCGGCGAAGACGGCAAACCCGATGGCGGCTTCTCCAATCCTTATTGTTATCATATCGATCAGTTCGAATCGCTGCGCCCGGTATTCATGCAGGTCATCGAATACTGTAATGCCATGGGACTCGATATGATCCAGGGCGATCACGAAGATGCGCCGGGACAGCTCGAACTCAACTGGACCTTCGACGATGTGTTGCGCAACTCCGATCGGTTATCGACTTACCGCCAGATCTGCGCCCAGGTGGCGCGCGAAAATAATTTGATCGCCTGTTTTATGACCAAACCGTTCATGGGCGTATCGGCTTCGGGTTGCCATACCAATATCTCGCTGTGGAAAGGCGGCGAAGAGAGTATCAACGCGCTGCACAACGATCCGCTGCCGGCTATGGACGGCGTATTCACCTACCGCGGCGGCGGCGAAAATCTGTTCATGCCGGATACCGACGACATGCAGATGCCGGGTAAGGTCGGCCTGCAATGTGTCGGCGGTATCGTTAATCACTTGCGCGCCTTGACCGCGATCGGATCGTCCACGGTTAATTCCTATCGCCGGCTGTGGGACACGGGATTCTGGGCACCGGTTTTCGCCGACTGGGGTTACCAGAACCGCACCACCGGGCTGCGCATCTCCGCACCGGGCCGCTTCGAATATCGCTCGGTCGATTCAATGTGTAATCCCTACTTGATGGGCGCCGGGCTGCTGAAAGCATTCGAGGACGGTATCGATAACGATATCGATCCCGGCGAGCCCGAGAATCGTAATATTTACCAGGCGATGGAAGCCGGCAAAGAAGTCAAGAAGCTGCCGATGTCGCTGGGCGAAGCGCTCGATGCGCTGGCCCAGGACGAGGTCATCAAGTCCTCGATGCCGGACGAGATGTACAAGATCTACCACTGGTACAAGAACGACGAGTGGGAAAAGTTCATGCATACCACTACCGAGTGGGATCTGGAGATGTATCTCGACTGCCTGCCCTAGGTCGGTGGTCCGATTGCCCGCTGCCGGCTGCGGCCGCTTCGGGTCAAGAATTTAAAGGTTGCCGAGGCGGCCTGGTTGCTAAATATACAAGAGGAAATTTCTATGTGTGGTATTGCTGGACTTATCTGGAAAGGCGGTGTTACCAGCGATATCGGTACCGAGATGACCCAGATGCTGCAGGCGTTGAAGCATCGCGGGCCGGACTCGACCGGTTTTGCGCTCTACGGTAAGGGCGAACAAGGCGTGCACGTGCTGCGTTTCAAGGTTGCCGAGCAGGAAGACATGAAAACCGGCTTCGATATTCATAAGCAGGTTGTCGAACGCAAGGCGGCGGTGGATACCCGGCTCGAGGAAATGGGCGCCGATGTTACTGCGCGTGAAGATGCGACCGAGTATGCATTTCGCTACCACTTCAAGTTCGGCGGTGACTTAAAGCGGCTGATCGACTTCATCGAAGATATCGAAGGGGTCGAGATTCTATCGGTGGGCAATGGCCTCGAATTGATCAAGGACCTCGGCGATGCCGCCCTCGTCTCCGATCAGTATGGTCTGAACGGTTTCGTCGGTACCCACGCCATCGGGCATACCCGCATGGCGACGGAATCCGACGTCGATATTCGTAGCGCTCATCCGTACTGGGCCTATCCATTCAACGATGTCTCGGTGGTGCACAACGGCCAGTTGACCAACTACTGGACCAATCGCCGCGATCTCGAACGCCGTGGACACCGCTTCATGTCGAACTGCGACTCGGAACTGATTGCGGTTTACATCGCCGATCGCATCGACCAGGGCGACGAACTCGAATCCGCGATGACGCGCTCGATCGACGAACTCGACGGCGTGTTCACCTACCTGGTTGCCACCAGCGATCAACTCGGCATGGCCAAGGATGTCATGGCGGCCAAGCCGATGGTGCTCTACGAGAGTGACGAATTTGTCGGACTGGCTTCGGAAGAAGTCGCCATTCGCAGTATTTTCCCGCGTGAAATAGACACCTGGGATCCGTATCAAGGGGAGGTAAAAGTATGGGCAGCATGAGTACATCCCATGAAATGGGGCTGCACGAGGAGCAGCTCGCTGGCCGCAGCCAGCAAATGTTTTTCTCGGCGACCGCTGAAGAGAACTATACCTATCCCTGGGCTTATGAAGTCGACACCGATAAGGCAGCCGAATTCGATGCAGCGGACCTGAGCATCTCCGAGATTAATTTTAAGATTCGAGAAGCGATGCAGTCGGGGCACGGCACGATAACCGTGCGCAACCCGCGCGCCAAGCATTCGCTCGGGGTCGGCATTCTTAATCGCCTCAATCTCAACTTCGAAGGCAGCCTGGGTTACTTCGGTTGCGGTTTGATCGATGGCCCCAACGTGCGGATTTCCGGCCGCGTCGGTTGGTCCTGCGCCGAAAACATGATGGCCGGCACCGTGGTGATCGAAAAGAATGCCGGCTCGTTGTTCGGCGCCGCGATTCGCGGCGGCGACCTGGTCTGTAAGGGTCAGGCCGGAGCGCGCGTCGGTATCGACCAGAAGGGCGGCACCATCATCGTCGGCGGCAGCGTCGGCGCCTTCACCGGCTTCATGATGCAGCGCGGCCGCATGATTATCCTCGGCGATACCGGTGACAATCTCGGCGACTCGATGTACGACGGCACTATTTACGTGGCCGGCAAGATCGCGAGCCTCGGGGTCGACTGTGTCGAAACCGAATTAACCGAACTCGACAAAAAATATCTCAAAGGCAAGCTCGAACTGTACGGCATGGAGGCGCCGAACGGCATCGACGGCATCGTCAAGCTGACGTCGGGCAAGCAATTGTGGAATTACGACAACCTCGAGCCCACCGAGAAAAAGCTGGTGCTTTAGGCGCCATCGGGAATTTGGAGAAAAAGATGTCCGAAACAAAGAAAGATCCGTATAACCTCGGCAAGAGCTTTATCTTTCCGCCCGAGGTTATCAACGATATCCACATCAAGTCGGAACTGGGGCGTTACCGTATGCGCGGGTTCTCGCTGTTCAAGAAAATTCCGACCTGGGACGACCTGACCTTCATGCCCGGTACCCTGACCCGATTCGTCATCGAGGGGTATCGGGAAAAGTGTCTGACCAAAACCGTCATCGGCCCCGAAGCCAAACGCCCGCTGGAGCTCGATATTCCGATTTACGTGACCGGGATGAGCTTCGGCGCGCTCTCCTACGAGGCCAAGACCGCGCTCGCGCGCGGTGCGACCATGGCGGGCACCGCAACCTGTTCCGGCGAAGGCGGCATGATTCCCGACGAGCGCCGTTACTCGTCGAAGTGGTTGTATCAGTGTATCCAGTCGCGCTACGGCTTCAATCCCAATCATTTGCGGCTGGCCGATGCCTGTGAATTTTTCATCGGTCAGGGCTGCAAGGTCGGTCTCGGCGGCCACCTGATGGGCCAGAAAGTAACCGACCAGGTGGCCGAAATGCGCTCGCTGCCGGCCGGTATCGACCAGCGCTCGCCGGCCCGCCATCCCGACTGGATGGGCCCGGACGATCTGGCGCTGAAGATCCAGGAAATCCGCGAAGCCACCGACGGGCAAATTCCGATTCAGCTCAAGCTGGGCGCCGCGCGGGTTTACGACGACGTGCGCATGGCGGCCAAGACCGGACCCGATTCGATTTATATGGACGGCATGGAAGGCGGCACCGGCGCCGGCCCGCACCTGGCGACCGAGGATACCGGGGTTCCCGGTATCGCCGCGATCCGCCAGGCGCGCCAGGCGCTCGACGATGTCGGCATGTCGGGTCGAATCACACTGGTGTATGCCGGCGGTATCCGTAACGGCGCCGACGTCGCCAAGGCGATTGCGCTGGGCGCCGACGCGGTGGCGATCGGACACTCGGTGATGATGGCGTTGAATTGCAACAAGGATATACCGGAAGCGGATTTCGAAAAGGAAATGGGCGTCGAAGCGGGCTACTGCTATCACTGCCATACCGGCCGCTGCCCGGTCGGCGTCGCCACCCAGGATCCGGACTTGCGCAAGCGCCTCGATCCCGACGAAGCCGCGGAGCGGGTTTATAACTTCCTGCACACACTAACGATCGAAGCGCAGTTGTTCGCACGCGCCTGCGGCAAAACCAACATCCATTCGCTGGAGCCGGAAGACCTGGCGGCCCTGACGCTCGAGGCCTCGGCCTGCGCGCAAGTGCCGATGGCCGGTACCCAGTACACCGTCGGCCGTCCCGACATGACTCGTTTCTAAGGAGGTAGAAATGACTGAACTCAGCATAGATCATTTCCTCGACGGCGATGGCGTCGATTCCGAGCGCGAAAAGATTATCGGGCAGCATATCGGTTACCGTTACGACGTAAACCTGGTGCCCGACATGGACCGTTGCACGGCGTTTTTACAAAAATACATGGATATCATGGGCTGGTCGGATCTGAACTGGCTGGAAGACGTCCACATGGGTTACGAGGAAGGGCGTCCCGCGGTGTTCGATCGCAATATCAACGGCTGGGTAACGATTCCCGAGGATATAGAGCTGCCGGACAACCAGCAGGATCGCGACATGATCGCGCGCGAACTGCTGGTCAAGTTTCAGATGGCCGCGGGGCATCCGATGGTCGATTTGCGCAAGGCTTACGAAAAGTTTGCCTGAATCCGGTACCGGCGGGTGTGTAAAAAAGAAGGATTGCGGGGTTCCGATAATCCGTACAGAGCCGCCCGAAATTTTTACCTTTATTGCCGAAGATACCAATCGGTTATAAGTTGATACCAATCAGTTATAAAGGTATAAATACGACTGAGTTTCTTTTGGGTATGAAATGTTTCCTTGGAGTGAACTCAAGCTGGGGCTTGGACATTGCGATGATAGTACCGGTGGGATCCGGTTGACAATTTACAATTCTCAAAACTGAGGGGGGAGAAAAATGGATAATGAACTAACGTCCTTGATAACGATATTTACCGAATTTTATTATTGGGTAACCGTCGTTTTCATGTTTCTGATACACGTCGGTTTTTGTATGTACGAGGTTGGCGCCTCGAGATACAAGAACCATACCCACACCCTGATGAAGAACACCATGCTGATACCGCTGGTGACGATTACCTTCTTCTTTTTCGGTTGGTGGATTTATTTTGCCTTCGTCAACGGCCCCTGGATCAGCGGTCCGCTGGTGGACGCGCCCTGGGCCACGCCCTGGAGCGAATTGATGGGCACCCACATGGGTGGCGCACCGCAAGCAGGCAGCGTTTTGACCGCTGACGATACCGCTTACTGGGCGCGCATCAACGGCGTCTTCTGGGCGGCTTTCCTGCTGTTCTCGTGGACCGCGGCCTCGATCGTTTCCGGTGCCGTCATCGAACGTATCCGCCCGAGCGCATTCTGGATCCTGGCCGTCGTCATCGGTTCTTTCACCTGGATCATCGACGCCGCCTGGGGCTGGTCCTGGAACGGCTGGATGGTGGAGGACCTCGGTTACCACGATGCCTACGCTTCCGGCGTAATCCACGCCATCGCCGGCGGCTTCGCGCTCGGCGTCCTGCTGGTACTGGGCCCGCGTATCGGCAAGTTCCGCGCCGATGGCACGCCGCGCAACATCAACCCGCATAACCCGTGGCTGGTCACGATCGGTCTATTCTTGATCTATACCGGTTTCTGGGGTTTCTACGTCGCCTGTAACATTCCGATTATCGACGTTTACGGCGCGGGCATGCTCGAAGTCGAAGGCAAGTCCTTCTTCAGCGCCACCAACATCTACCTGCAGCCGACCACGCTGTCCGCGATTACCTTCAACTTCCTGATGTCGCTTTCCGGCGGCCTGATGGTGGCTTACCTGGTTTCCAACGGTGACGCGTTCTGGACCTACTCCGGCGGTCTCGCCGGCGTTATCGGCGCCTCTTCGGGCAACGATCTTTACCATCCCATCCAGGCCATGCTGATCGGCGGCGGCGGTGCCTTCGTCGCCTTCAAGATGCACTACTGGGTCGAAAACAAGTTCAAGATCGACGACGCCGTCGGTGCGGTCGCGGTGCACGGTTATGCCGGTTTCTACGGTATCGTCATGGCCGGTTTCATGCTTTGGGGATACCCGTCATCGCCGTTTGAAGGCTATGCGGCTATTTCACCCTGGGGTAACTTCATCGGTGCCATCATCATGTTCTTCGTGCTGGGATTCGTTCCAGCCTGGATTGTTTCCAAGATCCTGCACGGCATGGGCATGTTGCGCATTCCGCGAGAAATTGAAATGGTCGGTCTGGACATCAACTACGAGTCTGCGCGTGCCACCGATGCCGACGAAGTCGCCGCGGCGATACGACAAGAAGCCGGTTCCGGCTCCTGATACATTTCATATCTATTAACGAATAGTGAGGAGAAAATAATTATGGCTACCGGACCCGTTGATAACTGGTTGAACCTCGACACCTTTGGTGCAATCTACCCGTTCGTCGGCACGGAAATGATGCTGGCGATCCTGGGCTATGCCTTCTGGCTGATCTGGCATTTTATTCAGATCAGGAAGGAGAACGAAGAGTTCGCCAAGGATATCGAGAACATTAAAAACCAGGGAGGACCAGGCGCAGTCCTGGATGATGAAGCCAGGCGTGAAATCGAGGACCAGGTCGGTCAATAAAGACTTGCCTTAGCTTGATAATATGCCGTAAGCAAACCCCTTCGGCGGTCGCCGAAGGGGTTTGCATTGCTGCACGGATATTGCCATGGCCATGATTAAAGATGCATTGTCCTCGGTGCCGGCCAAACCGGCGCTGGTAATCGCACCGCTGCTGGCGGTGCTGGTTTTGTCGCTATATTACCGTGACCAGTACACCAAGTGTGTCGAAATCAGGCATACCCGAAACGCATTGACCGAGCATTTGCAAGCGTTGGGTTCACCGGCGCAATTTCGGCTCTCGGATTTTACCGATTTTAACTGGACCCGGGTGCGTATCGTCGCAAGCGTGGCGGCGGACACCATCAGCGATACCTGTCCGCTGGACTGGAACTGGGCTGGCGGTGAACGTGACCGGTTGCTGGCCGCGGGCCTGCTGAGCGCGATGATGTTCGGCCAGCAGGGAAAAATTGTCCGCTATCTCGAGTTGCGTGGCGATGCAGTGGATTTCGGTGAGATCGAAGCCAATCTCGCGCCTGAAGAGGCCGTCTTCAGCGTAACGCGTAAATCCGGCGCTGCCGGCGGCGTGACCTTAACGCTGGAAAAGTAACACATATCGCGATTCGGAGCCGAAACCTGTCGCTTTAGCGATGCATTGCGAATTCGATAGCCGTAAAATACCTCGCATCGAACAACGCCGACACAGCAAGCTGATTTCTGGAGGTAACAAACTTGGCAACAATCATTGACGGTAAAGCATTTTCGGCTAACCTGCGCGGCGAAATAGCGCGCAAGGTTGAACTACTCAAGCAAAATCATTCGATAACGCCCGGACTCGCGGTGGTCCTGGTAGGCGAAGATCCGGCCAGCCAGGTTTACGTGCGCAGCAAGGGTAAGCAAACCGCAGAAGCCGGGATGAATTCCTACGAGCACAAGCTCGACGCGAGTACCAGTCAGGATGATTTGCTGGCGCTGATCGATCGACTCAACAATGATCCCGAAGTGCACGGCATTTTGGTACAACTGCCGCTACCGGGTCATATCGACGAGGAAGCGGTGATCAATTCGATTTCGGTCGACAAGGACGTGGATGGTTTCCATCTTTCCAACGTGGGCCGGCTATCGATCGGGGCCGACGGTATCGTACCCTGTACTCCGCTCGGTTCCTTAATGATGTTGAAGGGTCAGCTGGGCGATCTTTCCGGTAAAAAGGCGATCGTCGTCGGCCGTTCCAATATTGTCGGTAAGCCGATGGCGGCGCTGCTGTTAAAGGAAAGCTGTACCGTCACGATCGCGCATTCGCGCACCCAGGACCTGCCCGGCGAATGCCGCCAGGCCGATATCCTGGTGGCCGCGGTGGGGCGACCGGAAATGGTCAAGGGTGACTGGGTCAAACCCGGCGCCACGGTAATCGATGTCGGCATTAACCGCATCGAAAAAGAAGACGGCGGCACCCGGCTGGTGGGCGATGTCGAGTTTGAAAGCGCTGCTCAGGTGGCCGGCGCGATTACGCCGGTTCCCGGCGGTGTCGGTCCGATGACCATCGCCTGTTTGTTACACAATACGCTGCAACAGGCTTGCCGTCTGAACGGCGTCGAGGTTCCCGAATAGGGCTAATCGGGCAACCATGCTAAATTCGGCGCCATAGTTGCGCGCGCTGTTCCGAATATGTCTCCTATCCTGAAACGCAGTTCGATATTCGTCGCCCTGATGGTGGCCGGGCTGGTGTTGTATATGTCCTGGTACAACATCAAGGCCGAGCGCCACAACGAAACTGCAATCCCTTATCTGCAACAGGCCCTGCCGCAATTGGCCAGTTGGCAATACACGCAACTCGAGCCGCTGTTGTCGCCCACCTCTCAGGCCGTGTTCGCCTCCGAGAAAGTTCGCACGGCCTATCAGGCCTATAACCGGTTGGGTCGGCTGCAGTCGGTGGGCCGGCCCGAATTCCTGGGCGATCGATCCGAGAAGATCGATCGATTGGGCGAGGTCGAGTTAATCGCCTACCAGGTACCGCTGCAGTTCGAAAGCGGGCCGGCGGTGATAAAGCTGAATCTTGCCAGTGACGGCCAGCGCTACTATATCCACCACTTCGGTATTCAATCTCAGGTTTTTGGCACGGGTGATAGTGCCGGCCGCGCCGAAAAGGACAACTAGACGGATTGATCATGCAACGGCTGCGCCCGCTAACCGATGGCTTGATTTGGCCGGATCGAGCCGCCGGGATTGACCTTCTCACTGACAGGATTTAACGTGTTGTTGCGAATTCACGGCCTCAATCGAATATGATCAAACACGAAAATCCGATCTGGTCGCCGCCGCGTGGCGGTCTCGATGGAAATCGCATCTATTATCCGGGGTTTCCCAAGCGGGATGACAGCACAGAGACTGTTCTCAATTGCGGCGAAACCGCCGTGCTCGAGCTCGCGCCGGGCGACGTGCTTCGCATCGACGCGCAAGCCGGCGCCGGCCTGGCATTGGCCGCGCTGCAACAGGGTCGACCCGCATCCTTGTCATTGCTCGGTCTCGCAGCCCAGGCGCCGCTGGATTTATCGCCCGCCCGCTGCTATCTATGCGACCGTTTGCAACAGTTGGTCGCCGCTGGGGTCGGGTTCGCCGAACTGGAGTTTCAGCGATTGCAGCAGCAACCGGCAGCGCTGTTGAAGGCCGTCGAGTCGCTGTCGCTGGTCGCGGCCAATATCGTCGATGGCGATGCCATGGTTGCCGGACAGGCGGGTGGTTCGGTCAGCCTTGACGTTACCCGCGCCGCCCGGCCGGCGACCAGTCTGCCGCAGCCGCTGGGCGAGATCAGGGACGAATTCACCATCGATCGCTGTAGCGCCAGGGCCTATCAGCTGCGGCAGGGCGAGTATGTGCAGGTAATCGACGTGGCCGGGCGGCAGTGTTCCGATTTCATGGCGATGAACAGCGCCGCGCTCGAACGGGGCCGGGAATGCTATATCGACTCGACGATCACGCGCACCTTAATGGGTGGCGCCTACCCGATGCCGGGGCTGTTCGATAAGTTTTTCGACCAGGATATGAAACCGTTGCTGGCGCTGGTGCAGGATACCGTCGGTCGCCACGATACCTTTGCCCTGGCCTGTACCGCGCGCGGATACGAGGATCGCGGTTTCCCCGGGCATGTCAACTGTTCGGACAATATCAGCGCGGCCTACGAACCCTACGGTATTCGCCCGCGCCCGGCGTGGCCGGCGATCAATTTTTTCTTCAATTCCTGGATCTTGCCGGACGACAATCGGATCAACAGCGACGAAGCCTGGTCGCGTCCCGGTGACTATGTATTGATGGAGGCGCTAACCGATGTGACCTGCGTGTCGACCGCCTGCCCGGATGATGTCGATCCGATCAACGGCTGGAATCCGACCGAGATTCATGTGCGCATTTATCAACCTGATACCCGGGCGCGCAAGTTTGTCGCTTATCGCGCGACCCCCGAAGCAGAGGCAAAAATGACCAGAGAAACGCCGTTTCATCCACGCACCAGCGCGCTGACCCGCCATTTTGGCGTTGCGCGCGATTACTGGATGCCGCAGGTATTCGATGCCAGCGGCGCGCTCGAGGAATACTGGGCCTGTCGCGACGCAGCCACCATCCAGGATATGTCGAGTCTGCGCAAACTCGATATCCTGGGTCCGGATGCCGAGCGCCTGTTGCAACTGGCGCTGACGCGCGATGTAACCAAACTCGCGGTCAATCGGGGATTCTACGCCTTGCTGCTGGACGAGCGCGCGGCGGTCATCGATGACGGTACGCTGTTTCGCCTGGCGCCGGATGCGTTTCGCTGGTGTTGCGGCGCCGACGACAGCGCTCTGCAGCTGGCCCGGCTGGCGCAGCAGGAAAATTTCTCGGCCTGGATAAAAGATCTGTCGGCCAGCCTGTGCAATATCGCTGTGCAGGGGCCTAACAGCAGGGACATACTCAGGAACATCGTGTTTACGCGATCGGCGCAACCCGAATTCGACAATATCAAGTGGTTCGGATTCGCGATCGCGCGCCTGCATGACCGTGAAGGCCGCCCCTTCATGCTGTCGCGTAGCGGCTACAGCGGCCAGCTCGGTTACGAAATATTCTGCGATCAGGCGGATGTGCTGGCAATCTGGGACGCCGTTTGCGCGGCAGGGCAGGACAACGGGCTGATGGTAATGGGTAGCCAGGCGTTGGAAATGCTGCGCGTCGAGGCCGGGTTGATGGCCGCCGGTGCGGAGTTCGGAGTCGATGTCGATGCCGACGAAGCCGGACTAGGATTTGCGTTGGATTTGAGGAAGGAAAACTTTATCGGGAAGGATGCCATCGTTCGTAATCGCCAGGCGCCGCGCCGCCGGCTGGTAGGATTGCTACTGCAAGGCGACGAAGTCCCGGCCCATGGCGACGGCGTGTTTTTGGATCGACGCCAGGTCGGGGTGGTTACCAGCGCGGTGCGCTCGCCCAGTCTGCAACGCGTGATCGCAATGGCGCGCCTGGCGGTGGAAAACTCGACATCGGGTAGCGAACTCGAGGTCGGACGCCTCGATGGCCATATGAAACGGCTGCCTTGCACAGTCTGCGACATCCCCTTTATCGATCCGCGGCGAGAAAAGCCCCGCGCTTGAGGAGGCGGTGGTCCGGCGCCAACGGAAACCGTCAAGCCAAAAACCATCGAAACGCCATGTTGCAATCGGATGCGCGCTGCGGTTTGATAGGCGCTCACTACCACAGCGCAGAAACCGATTATGCCCGATCAGGTGAGTAACCAGGACGAAGCAGTACAGGTCCCCGAACAGCACAGCGTCGAAGCCCTAGAGATAGCGATCGGCAAGCAGGTGCGCGCTTCGCGCAAACGCCTGCATTTGACGGTGGCTGCGCTGGCCAAGCAGGCGCAATTGTCGACCGGTATGCTGTCCAAGATCGAAAACGGCCAAACCTCGCCGTCGCTCGCCACGCTAACCTCGTTGGCCAATGCATTGCAGGTGCCGGTGACTTCGTTTTTCCGCAGTTACGAAGAACAGCGCGACGTGACCTTCATCAAGGCCGGCGAGGGCTTGCCGATCGAGCGTCGCGGTTCCGGCGCCGGGCATCAATATAATCTGCTGGGCCATACCATCGGCAAACCTTATAGCATCGAACCATACCTGATCACGATCGACGATCAATCCGAAGTGTTTCCTGTGTTTCAACATGCCGGCACCGAGCTGATTTATATGCTCGAAGGCCGGGTTACCTACCGTCATGCCAACCAAATCTATACGCTGGAACCGGGCGACACGCTTTTTTTCGATGCGGAAGCTTCGCACGGTCCCGATGAAATCCAAAAATTGCCCTGCCGCTACCTATCGATCATCGTTTCGGAGTCGACTCCGATCTAATTAGTTTCCTGTGGGGAAACTATATTTCATTTCAGTTGACAGTCCAGAGTGGCTTCAGTAAGCTCGAACGGTTAATCAATCTGTTGCAAAGGTGGCTGTCATGTGCGGTATTGCCGGTGTCTTATACAAGCGGGCGGGCGATCACGAAATCGGTAAAACGCTGATTGAAATGCTCGACGGCTGTCAACATCGCGGACCGGACAGTACCGGTTTTGCGCTCTACGGCGAAGATCGGGATCGATTGCAGTTACGTTTCATCGTGCCGACCGCCGAGCCGGCGCGGCGGGATGCGATCGACGGCATCGCAACTTTGCTCGCGCGCCACGGCGCGGCCATCGAATCCGAAGTATCGGTCGGCTGTTCCTACCAGACCGCGGTCGATTTCGAAGGCGATCTGCTGGCATTCACCAAGGATATCGAGGAACACGCCAAACTGGTTTCGGTCGGGCATACGCTCGATATCATCAAGGATGACGGCACTGCGCACGAACTCGACCGGACTTACCGCGTCGGGGAAGTTAAGGGCACCCACGGCATCGGCCACGTTCGTCTCGCGACCGAGTCGGCGGTGCGTCCCGAGGCGGCGCATCCGTTTTGGGCCACCGGTTTCGAAGACATCGCGATCGTGCACAATGGCCAGATTACCAACTACTGGCTGATGCGCCGCCGGCTGGAACGGCGCGGTTTCACCTTCCACACCGATAACGACAGCGAACTGGTGGCGGTTTACCTCGCCGACAAGCTGGAACAGGGCGAGACCCTCGATAGCGTGCTGGAAACCGCGATCGAAGACCTGGACGGCACTTTTTCCTTCCTGGTGTCGACCGCCAATGAAATCGGTTATGCCAAGGATAATCTCGCGGCGAAACCGATGGTGCTCTACGAAACCGACGACATGATCGCCATCGCTTCCGAGGAAGTCAGCCTGAATCGGCTGTTTCCCGGGCAATCCATCAACTCAACCGAACCGGCGCCGGGGACCTATCAGACATGGTCACGATCGATTTAAGTCATACCGGCATTACCGCCGCCAATCAGCAGATTCGAGAGCGGGCGCGCGACGGTCAGGACGTCGAAATCATCAATCCCGACGCGCGCCACAACATCGGCGTCGGCCTGGTCGACCCGATCACGGTGCGCGTCAGGGGCTCGGCCGGCTATTTTTGCGGCGGGCTTTCCGACGGTGCGCATTATGAAATAGAACACAATGCGGGCTGGGCGGTAGGCGACAATATTTATCGCGGTTCGGTAGTGGTCGGCGGTAATGCCGGCGCCATCGCCGGAGTCGCGATTCGCGGCGCGGAAATCGTCGTGCGCGGCAACATGGGCAGCCGCGCTGGGCAGGTGATGAAAGCCGGCACCCTGTGCTGCGGCGGTAATGCGGCCTTCATGGCCGGGTACATGATGTATGGCGGGCGCATCATCATCCTCGGTGACGCGGCGGAAAAGGCCGGCCAGGACATGAGCGCCGGCGAAATCTTCGTCGGCGGCAAGATCGGGAGCCTCGGGGCCGACACGATGATCGTCGATGTGGACGCCGGCGAGCGTGACGAAATCATGGCTTTTCTGGAACGCTACAAAATCGCCTTCAAGGGCGACTTCACCAAAATCGTCAATGCCGGCAAGAAGCTGCGCTACGCCAACGCCGAGCCGCGCACGCGCCCGCAGCCTTTTTTCGTGTCGTCGAAGTCGAGCGACTACTGGAATCCGAAGGTGCAGGAAGATATCTGGATCAAGGCTGAGGTCGGACGCTATCGCATTCGCGGTTACGGCGCGTCCAAGCCGGTGCCGCACCTTAACGATATCGCCTTCGTCAAGGACGTATCGGCGCCGGCGGCCAGGCCCGAAGAACTCGAGAGCATCAACCTGAAAACCACTGTCGGCGGCCGCTTCGGCGCCAAGCCGCTGAGCCTGTCGATGCCGGTGATGATCGCGCCGATGAGTTTCGGCGCGCTCAGCCGTTCGGTCAAGATCGCGCTGGCGCGGGCTTCGCGCCTGTCGGGTATTTCCGAAAACACCGGCGAGGGTGGCATGCTCGACGAGCAGCGAGCCGAAGCCGACCAGTTGATCTTCCAGTGTCTGTCGGGCCGGCTCGGCTGGAACGTCAAGGATATGCAGCGCGCCGATGCGATCGAAATTTATATTTCACAGGGCGCCAAACCCGGCCTCGGCGGTCAGCTGATGGCCAAGAAGGTAACCCCCGAGCTGGCCGCGATTCGCGGTATTCCCGAGGGCATCGACCTGCGCTCGCCGTCGCGCCATCCCGATGTGCTCGGCGCGGACGACCTCGTCATCAAATTACAGGAATTCCGCGAGGCGACCTTCCACCGGGTACCGATCGGCATCAAGATGGGCGCTGGGCGCGTCAACGATGATATCAAAATCGCCTATAAGGACGGCTTCGATTTCGTCGAACTCGACGGTTTGCAGGGTTCCACCGGCGCCGCCAGCACCGAGGTACTGGAGAATGTCGGTATTCCCACCCTGTCCGGCGTGCAGGAAGCGGTCGACGGTTTGCGGGAAATCGACGCCGGCGACGATATGGACCTGGTCATGATGGGTGGCATCAAGGATGGCGTCGACGTGGTCAAGATGCTGGCGCTCGGCGCCGATTGCACCTCGGTCGGCACCGCCGCGATAATTGCCGGCGGCTGCATCGCCTGCATGCAGTGCCATGTCGGCACCTGTCCCGTGGGCATAGCAACCCAGGACAAGGAGCACGAGGCGCGTTACGACATCGATCGCCAGGCGATGAATATGCATCGTTACTTCGAATCGCTGCGCTGGCAGATCGCCGCGATCACCAAGGCGCTGGGATACGACGATGTACACCGCGTCGGCCGCGGCGATCTGGTCGCGCTGACGCCCGAGGCCGCCGATATTACCGGCCTGCCGTTTGCACCGGAACGGCGCGCAGCCCGGCGCCCGCTGACCGGACTCGAATTGCTGGATAGAAAGGCGGGCTGAAAATGAAACCGAGCGACGCCGACTCCCAGTTTTCGATAACCGCGACGCCGGATCTAGCGGACGACACGGCCGACATCCATTACGTGCCGGCGCCCTGCCAGGTGGCCTGTCCGATCGGGACCGATGCGCCGTCTTATATCGCTTATATCTGGGAAGGGAAGAATGAGGCGGCGCTCGAAGCCATTAGCGCCACCAACCCTTTTAGCGCGATTTGCGGGCGCGTCTGCGATGCACCCTGCGAACCCGCCTGCCGCCGCGCCGACAGCGACGGCGCAATCGCGATCCGCAACCTGAAACGCTACGTACTGGAATCCCTGGGTCCCGGATTCGCATTACCCGCGGTGGCCGTCACCGAGGACAAGACCATCGCTATCGTCGCGCCGGCCCGGCCGGGCTGACTGCGGCGCAGGATCTCGCGGAGGCCGGTTACGAGGTGCATGTCTACGAAGCCAGCGACAGGCTCGGTGGCATGATGTTCTGGGGAATACCGCGATTTCGTCTGCCCGAGGCGGCGCTACAGCAGGATATCGATCGCATCATGGCGCATTGCCCCGGCATCAAGCTTCATCTGAATACCGCGCTCGGCGAGCAGATATCGCTCGATGAATTGAAGCAGCAACACGACTCGGTGTTGCTGACGATCGGCGCCTTCGTCGGCAAGCCGATGGGCATCCCGGGCGAAGCGGAACCCTTTGTCAAAGACGGCGTGGGTTTTCTCTATCACGTCAACGCGGGCGCCAGGCCGACCCTGCCGCAAACCGTGCTGGTGATCGGCGGCGGTGATGTCGCCATGGATGCCTGCCGGGTCGCGCAGCGACTGCCGGGGGTAAAACATGTCAAGGTGATCTATCGCCGCGATTTTGAAGCCATGCCGGCGCGGCGCGAGGAATTACAGGGGGCGATCGACGAAGGTATCGAAATCGTTTATAACACGCAACCGGTCGAGGTCATCGACGGCAAGGCGCTGCGCTGCGTGCGCACCGAGCTGGGCGAACCCGATGACGACGGTCGTCGCCGGCCGATCAATATCGAAGGCTCGGAGCATGATATCGAATGCGGTCTGGTGATTGCAGCGGTCGGGCAAAAGGCGGAATGCGGCGAGCTCGAAGCGCAGGGGCTGATGGACCGGGATCGCGTAAAGACCAGCCTCGATGGCATGGTAACCGCGGACTCCAGGGTTTTTGCCGCCGGCGACGGCGCCTTCGGCGGCTCGACCATTGTCGAAGCCATGTATCAGGGGCATCGCGCGGCCTATTACGTCAAGGCCTTTCTCGAAGGCAATGACGAGCCCCTGCCTTATCGTACCCCGTACCGCACGCGGCGCGTACCGATCTGCAACGATCCGGCCTGGGAAACCAATCCGCGGGTGCATCAAAAGTTTCACGGCCTGGGAGAGATCCCGATCGAATTCCCCGAAATCGAATCGACTTACAGCACCGACGAGGCGAAATTCGAGGCGGCGCGCTGTTTTCGCTGCGACGCGGAAACCGGCTCCGCCGACTACACGGTCGCCAATCGCGAAGCGATATTTGCGATGTCGCGTATCAATCCGCAAGACGTCGAACTCGAATCCGGCGTTTTGCACGGCCGCCTGATAAATCGCGATAATCCCTTCGGCGTGGAACACGTGGCGACGCTGGACGACCTTGTCTTTCTGCCGGCCAACCTGTCGCGCCTGGTTATCGATCCCTACCGCGAGGGCTGCAAAACCGCGACCCGGCTGGGCGCGCTCAACGGCATTAATCTGGATATTCCTTTCATCGTGGCCGGGATGGATCGGGCGCCGGACGAAATTCGCGCCGCCTATGCCGGCGCGATAGCCAGCCATGGAGCGGTCTATATCGGCAACGCCCCGATTGGCGCTGCGGCGAAGTGGATACAAATAGTCGATAGCGCGGCCGATCCCGGCGCCGCGGCGCTCGCATATCCCGCCGGCCCGGCCCTGGCCGGGGGCAAGGTCGAGCGCGCACGGGAATTGCAACCGGTCGGCCTGCTGGTCGATAGCCATAATCTGACGCAGGCGATCCCGTTCGCGCTGCAGCGGGAACTCGATTTTCTGGTGCTCGATTCCGCTGCCGGGTTGCCGGGCATCGCGGCCGAACTCGCGGGCGCCCCCGATCTGGCAATCATGAATCACGCGGTGCGCCAGTTACGCGCGTAGAATCGCGAGGAAGACATCGACCTGGTTTACTTCGGCGGTTTGCGCACCGGGACCGATAGCGCAAAAATACTGGCGCTGGGCGCCAAGGCCGTCATCCTGGGCGCCGCGGCCGCGATTTCGCTGGGCGCCGATATCACCAGCGGCGAACCTGTTTTCGACGCCGATCTGAGCGCCGCCGAGCGCGCCGAGCGCAGTTATAACCTGCTGCAAGCCTTCACCGCAGAGTCGTCGATGATGGCGCGCTGCACCGGCAAAACGAATGTTCATAACCTGGAACCCGAAGATTTGCGAGCGATCACCGTGACGGTGTCGCATGCCGCGGGTGTGCCGATGGCCGGGAGTTTGAACCGGCATTGATCTGTCATTAAAATGCATCGATTTAAGGACGCTCTGCATAAGTCATCCTGACTTAGCAGAGCAGGATAAACACAAAATGCGGTTTTGTTTTTATCTTCATTTTTCAATCACTTACGTGATTAAAAAATGGCGGCACATCCTTGTGCCGCAGGAACCCTGCATTTTGCAGAGGTTCCATAACTATAAATCCAATAGGGGGATACGAAGTGGCCAAGGATCTCGAAGCGATCGCAAAACAGAAAAAAATCAAATATTTTCTGGTGAGCTGGGTCGACCTGTTCGGCGTGCTGCGCGCCAAGCTGGTACCGGCGCGCGCCATCAAGGGCATGCAAAAAGACGGGGCCGGGTTTGCCGGTTTCGCCGCCTGGCTCGATATGACGCCGGCGCATCCCGATATGTTTGCGGTACCGGATCCGGACAGCTTGATTCAATTACCCTGGAAACCGGAAATCGGCTGGGTCGCGGGCGATCTATGGATGGACGGCAAAGAAGTCGAAGCGTCGCCGCGGGTAGCGCTCAAGCGCCAGCTCGCCAAGGCGCAAAGAAAGGGTTACCGCATGAAAACCGGCGTCGAATGCGAGTATCACCTGATCACTCCGGACGGCGCCAGACTCGCCGATGAAGCCGATACCCAGGCCAAGCCCTGTTACGATCAACTGGCCTTGATGCGCCAGTATCCGGTGGTCGGCGAAATTTGCGACTGCATGCTCAAGCTCGGCTGGAATCCGTACCAGAACGATCACGAAGACGCCAATGGCCAGTTCGAAATGAACTGGGATTACGACGACGCGCTGAAAACCGCCGACAAGCACGTATTCTTCAAGTACATGGTCAAGTCGATTGCCGAAACGCACGGGATCCGCGCCACTTTCATGCCCAAGCCGTTTACGCATCTTACCGGCAACGGCTGCCATGCGCATGTCTCGCTGTGGGATCGCGCGGGCAAGAAAAACCTGTTCGCGACCGGCCGCAAAGACCCGCACGGACTGGGACTGTCGCCGCTCGCTTACCAGGCGCTCGGCGGCATCATGCACTCCGCCGCCGATCTGACCGCGATCTTCAATCCAACGGTGAACAGCTATAAGCGCATCAATGCGCCCCGCACCCTGTCGGGCGCCACCTGGTCTCCGAACGCGGTGACCTATTCGGGTAATAATCGCACCCATATGATTCGCGTGCCGGAGGACGGGCGCTTCGAGCTGCGCCTGATGGATGGCGCGGCTAATCCCTATCTGCTGCAGGCCGGCGTATTGGCGGCGATACTGGATGGCATTGCCAACAAGCGCGATCCGGGCGAACCGATCCATCTCAATATGTACGAAGAAGGGCATCGCGCCAAGGGCGCGCGCAAGCTGCCGTTGAACCTGCTCGACGCGATCCGGCAGCTCGACAAAAACAAGGTGATCCGCGACGGTCTCGGCGACGAACTGGTGGATGCCTATGTCAAACTCAAGATGCTCGCCTGGGATAGCTACGCATCGCATTTGAGCAGCTGGGAGCGCGATAACACGCTCGATTGCTAAGCGGCTTCTCGTTTGCAGCGGCAAGCGGCAGGCAATCGCCTCGATTGCCTGTGGCGAGTTCAGTCGATTGTTTGGGGATGCCGCCGCGGCGCGGCGCGCCGGCTGAAGATTTAACCGCGTTTCGATCACTAATTAAGTGTCGCTTTCGAGATACTTTCATGTCGGTCCAAACCCTATGATACGTCGACTTGGTAGCCTGCCGATCACTGTGACGCGGCATGGGGGTAACGCCGCCGCGCGGCGTATGACATCGTAGAATTCATCGTCCTGGAGACGTATATAAATGGCAAAAAGCGATATTGAAATTGCTCGTGAAGCAACCCTGGAACCGATTACGGAAATCGCGCAAAAGCTCGATATTTCCCCGGCCGACTTCAAGCCCTTCGGCCACGACAAGGCGAAACTGACAAGCGAATTCATCGATTCGCTCAAGGATAAACCGGACGGCAAGTTAATCCTGGTTACGGCGATTTCCCCGACCCCGGCGGGCGAGGGCAAGACGACTACTACGGTCGGACTCGGCGACGGTCTCAACAGCATTGGTAAGAAGGCGGTTATGTGTCTGCGCGAGCCGAGCCTCGGTCCCTGTTTCGGCATGAAGGGCGGCGCGGCCGGCGGCGGTTACGCCCAGGTTGTTCCGATGGAAGATATCAACCTGCACTTTACCGGTGACTTCCACGCCATCGGCGCGGCCCACAACCTGCTGTCGGCGCTGATCGATAATCATGTCCATTGGGAAAACAAGTCGGGCCTCGACCCGCGTCGGATCACCTGGAAGCGGGTCATGGATATGAACGACCGCACTTTGCGCGATATTACCATCGGCCTCGGCGGACCCGGTAACGGCACCCCGCGCGAAAGCGGATTCGATATTACCGTAGCCTCCGAAATCATGGCGATTTTCTGCCTCGCGACCGATCTCGACGATCTCAGTCGCCGTATCGGTAATATCGTCGTCGGCTATACGCGCGATCTGAAACCGGTGCATGCGCGCGACGTCAATGCCCCCGGTGCGATGACGGTGTTACTCAAGGATGCCTTCATGCCTAACCTGGTGCAGACCCTGGAGAACAACCCGGCCTTCATCCACGGCGGTCCGTTTGCCAATATCGCGCATGGTTGTAACTCGGTGATCGCCACCAAAACGGCACTCAAGCTGGCCGACTACGTGGTTACCGAAGCCGGATTCGGGGCCGATCTCGGCGCCGAGAAATTTTTCGATATCAAGTGCCGCAAGGCGGGCCTGTCACCCGATGCGGTGGTGCTGGTCGCGACCGCGCGCGCGCTCAAGATGCACGGCGGTGTCGCCAAGGATCAACTCGCCGGTGAAAACGCCGAGGCGATCAAAAACGGCTGCGAAAACCTGGGCCGACATATCCGCAATTTGAAGCAGTACGGCGTACCGGTAAGCGTTGCGATCAACCGCTTCTCGGCCGATACCGAGGCCGAGCTTGGCGCGATTCGCGAATTCTGCGAAGAGTTTGGGGTCAAGGCATTCGACTGCAACCACTGGGGCGAAGGCAGCCAAGGTACCCAGGAGCTGGCGAAACACGTTGCCGAAGTCGCCGATTCCGGCCAGGCGCAGTTCCATCCGCTTTACGAAGACAACATGAAGCTGTGGGACAAGGCGCGCCATATCGCGCGCTCGCTCTACGGCGCCGACGATATTATCGGCGACAAAAAAGTGCGCGATCAATTTGCCAAATTCGAAACCGACGGATATGGCCATTTCCCGGTGTGCATGGCGAAGACTCAATACAGCTTTTCCACCGACCCCGCGCTCATGGGTGCGCCCAGCGGGCACGAAGTGCCGATTCGCGAAGTGCGCCTGTCGGCGGGCGCCGAGTTCATCGTTGCGGTTTGCGGCGACATCATGACCATGCCCGGCTTGCCGCGGGTGCCGTCGGCGGACAATATTCATTTGAACGCGGACGGGCAGGTCGAAGGCCTGTTCTAGCCGGCTCGGGCAAAACGGAACGGTGCATACTTGCTGACTGCATCGTTCCCGCATCAGCCCCAACAGCGGGATGGCTGTTATTGCCCGGGGAGCTATCGGGTATAGCGGCGGTTTGAATCGCAATTGATCATGGAACTAACAGAAGACTACCAAAGTTTTATTTCCTGGCAATGCCGGCTGCGCAAGCTTGCCATGCGCGAACAGGGCGGGCGCCCCAGCGTCGGCATGAGCGCAGGCGTCTGTGCGCTGGCGGGTGGCGACGAACAGGGGCGAATCAGTTTTTTGATCAACCGCCGGAATCCCGCCGATCGCACCAGCGAGTTCCGTCACATCATCCGCAAAACCCACGACCCGAGCGAGTGGGTGAAAAACGGCTTGCGCATATTGGCCGAACTACACTATCACGAAACCGACCAGTTCGAACCCGAATTGACCGCGTTGTTCAGCGACGATTCGACGATCGCCGATGCCTTGCTCAAGGCGGGCCAGTGCCGACTGCGGTTCGCCGAAGGCAGTATCGAATACGAATTCGATTTCGATGTCAGATCGATAGACCGGGACGAAGAGTACTTTCAGGCAACCTACTGGCACAACCACCTGTTCAATCCGGCGCTGCCCGGGCAGGTGCGCGTGCTGGGTTTTAGCCCGCGACTGTAGCTGTCGCCCGGGATTCGACACGCGCTTTGCGGGTATACTGCCGGCGGTACCCGTCGGGATAGCGATCTTGGTAGCAATAAAATTTGCGCCCTTGTCGCGGCTCCCGCGGGTATGACCGACAGCCCCAGGAGACACGAATATGCCGGAATTACGCCCGCCTGTCCCTGTCAAAACCTGTTCAGAGCAGCCGTTTGAAGTTTTCGTACAGCAGTTGCGCTAAGCGATTCATCTCCGGCATGGCAGCGCGTGCCGCTCGATCGAATTCGGTCAATGCGCCGGCGCCGAGACTGTCTTCGAGCGCCGCCTTATATTCCGGTATGCCGCCCCATTGCATTACCGTATCGGCGCGCACTTCGACGTGGAACTGCACCGCATAGGCGTGTTCGCGGTATTTGAATATCTGGTAGCGGGTACCGGTCGACGACCCCAGCAGGGTTACGTCGGGATTGTGCTCGAGATCGACTACCTCGTAGGAGTGCCATTGCACCGCCCGGATCGTTTCGGGGTAGCCGCCGAACAGTGCGTCCCGGCGCGCGGCTGCCGTCATGCGGATATCGAGTACGCCGATTTCCGCGGGCTGTGACGCTTGCACCTTGCCGCCGAGCACTTCACCCAGCAACTGGCAGCCGAGACAGAAGCCGAGAAACGGCTTTTGCAACTCGACCACCCATTCGCGGATGCGGCGTTTTTCCTCGACCAGCCACGGATAGTCGTCTTCCATCCAGGTATCCATCGGTCCGCCCATGCATAGCATCGCATCGAAGCCGCTCAGATCTTCAGGAATGGTTTCGCCGGCGTCGAGTTCGATCCGGGTCAGCCGCCAGCCGTCGGCCTCCATCAAGTCCTTGATATGGCCGGGATCCTCGATTTCTATATGCTGTAAAACCAGAATATTTTTCATAATGCTTTCCGATAAATGGATAATTCGCGGCGCTGGCGTTCGGTGTCGCGATCGTCGATCGAAGGCGTAGCTCTGATGTGTTCGATATAGGGCGCAGGAAATCCGTGTTCTAGCGCGCCGCGCAAGACGTGTTCTTTGTACCAGTGATACGGTTGCCGCCGGTGATCCACTTGCAGCGCGTAGTAGGTAAAGGCGTCAACCGCCGTGCCGTGTATTGCGGTTACGCTGATTTGCCTGCGCTCGTAACCGATACCCGCGCCTTCGTAGCCGTCGAGTTCCAACTTATCGTCATGGGTCATTTGGTAAACTACGCCGTAGACGATGTCATTCGGGTTATCGGTGACGAAGATATCGCATTTACCGGAGCGATCCTGACCTTTCTTGTGCCAGCATAGCCGGTGTCCGGGCAGGGTTGCGACGCAGTTTTTGGACGCAGCCGGGATACGCGCCAGCAGACGGCGGCTGGAGAGGTTAGCGCGTCCGCGTCCAGCAGCATGTCTTCGCGTGCCAGCAGTTCGCGTTCCCAGGGTTTGACCCCGAGCGAGGAGCAGCCGCTCGCGGCTAACAGCGCGCTTAACAGCAGGCAGATGAGTTTGAGATTCATAGCAGATCCTTGATTTCCTGTTCGTACTTTTCGATGCTCTTGGTGAAAAAGCCGACGTGTTTAGTCACCACCTTGCCGGAGGCGTCGATCAGATAGGATGTCGGCATACCCTCGACCTTGAATTCTTCGGCGATGCGTCCGCTGGGGTCGTGGAAGATATCGAAGTTCGCTTCGAACTTGCTCAGGAAACGATGCATGGCATCGGTCTCGGCATCGAGGTTGACGGTAACCACGGTAAACTTTTCGGCTGGGAACTTGAGCAGCAGCCGATTCATCCAGGGAAAGGACTTGCGGCAGGGTTTGCACCAGGAAGCCCAAAAGTCGAGGTAGACCAACTTACCCCGGTAGTTGCCGAGGTCCAGCTGGTCGATGTCGTATATCTCTGCCTTGAGCGGTGTTACCACCAGTAACAGCAGTAGTAGCATTCTCATTACAGGTCTCATCACAGAGGGTTCCTATTTGACACTAACGCCGATTATAGCGTTAGCTTCGTAAACGGTTTGTTAATCCGAAAACCTGATGTTGGCAATGATGCCACCCTCCGGATTGGGCGCGAGTTCGAGCGACCAGCCCTGGTGGTCGCAGATCAGTTTGGAGATATAAAATCCGACGTCATAACCCTGGCTGTCGTGCCCGCGATAGCCGAAGTCGAATATTTGCTGCAGCGTAGCGCGATCGAATTCGCTAAACTGCATCGATATCTCCGTCGATCCGGGGTTGAGCGGCGAATATACCCGGTGAACTCATGGTCTGGCAATCGGTCATATGGGATAGTTTCTGGAGCTGATTATGAAAAATTTTATACTTGCAGCATTGCTCGCAGCGGCCACGTCCGCCGCGCCAATGGCGCATGCGGCGACGGCGATTCTGGCCGGCGGTTGTTTTTGGTGCATGGAGTCCGATTTTGAAAAACTCGAGGGTGTCAGCGACGTGGTATCGGGTTTTACGGGCGGTTCGCATCCCGACCCGAGCTACTATGGCGGTCATACCGGGCATTATGAAGCCGTCGAAATCACTTATGACCCCGCGGTCGTGGATTACCAGGGTATCCTCGATCATTTCTGGGTCAACCACGATCCGTTCGACGCGCGCGGACAATTCTGCGACAAAGGCCATAGTTATCTCGCTGCGATTTTCGTCGGCAATGACGCGGAACGCGCACTCGCGGAACAATCGAAACAAAAGGTGATCGACAAGTTCCCGGACATGACGGTGGTCACTCCGATTCTGCCGCGGGCGACTTTTTTCCCGATCAAGGGCGAGGAGTCCTACCATCAGGATTATTACAAGAAATCGCCGCTGCGTTACCGCGGCTACCGCTGGCGCTGTGGTCGCGACCAGCGCCTCACCGAGATCTGGGGCGACCTGGCGACGCACTGACCAATACCGCAGTCCCCGCACCCTACCGTCATCACCACATACATTAGTCATCCCCGCGCAAGCGCACAGCTGTCCGGGGAAAGTTAATAGGAAAGAACATACTGTGTTTTCTCGATCAGTTCCGCGCGTTCTCGTCGTCTTCGTCGATACATCTGCTGTACCCCGGTTGGTAAACGAGTAAACAGGGT
>Ga0209260_10000078_pt1 | contig 73256 bp, 67 predicted proteins | sample WorMetTypGCAVOLI_FD_187421 | JGI IMG/M metagenome (GOLD analysis project Ga0209260, IMG submission 187421) | Marine gutless worms symbiont microbial communities from Max Planck institute for Marine Microbiology, Germany - Olavius algarvensis... ...
CCCTTGCTTATTAAAATAAAAAAGGCCTCAAATTTGAGACCCATTTATTCCGATAATCACTTACTGCTTGTCAATTGATTCTAAAAATACTCCTTCATTTAAAAACATTCAATCCGCATACCTACACACGGAAGCGTTTCCTATTTGGCTCGTCGTAACCTCAAAGAATACCTCATGGTCATCAGCCGTAAGGTTTTCCAAGAAAAAAACACCGAAAGCATCTGCAACAGAAAACGCATCGGATGCAGGTCCGAAAGTATTCCCAGACGCAGTCGCTAACAAACTGATGCCATCTCCTGGACCTAGAACTGGAGGGGGAGGCAAGGGGAATTGATTTGCATCTGAAAATGCAGATGCAAAAGCAGGGCCGTTGGCGAAAAAATCGGGGGGATCAGAATCGGCAAATGCGTTGATAAAAATGTCACCAGGTGCAGCTGGCACACCGAGAGTAACGTTAATTATGTCTGTTATTACGATATCCAAACTTGCCGAACCATCATACACCGTATTGGCGTGTGAATTGGTAGCGCCGCCAGCGAAGATTAATATCGCAGATAACAGCATAACAATAATGTAAAATATGCGTCCTTTCATGATGAACCTCCCTGTGAATTTTATTGGATTTAAGTCAAAAAAAAGCCCGTATCAAGAGTATCAACTCTCAAACCGGGCTTTCTGGGGCCTATTGTAAGGTCAGCAAAGTACCCGGAAAAAAGCTCTCTTTTAGGGAAAATTTGTCAAAGAACAGTGCAGGCCCAAACGGGCCTCCTGCGCCTCCTCTTTCCCTTGCACTTCGGCCTTGTCCAATGGCTCGAACACGAAGAAATCCCTGGCAACCTTATGAGTGCTCTTCGATAGCAGGAAGCTGCCGGGCTTGACCGTGCTCTCCATCCTGGAGGTCAAATCTGGTGAACCTCTTCGTGATCGAGCTTCTCCGACATAGATGTGTAGTTGGCCACATCAGCAAAGAGCACGGTCATCAGCTTCCGCTCCCCTTCTATGGCTCTTCGGTTGTTAAGGATCTTATCGGCCAGGAATTTGGGTGTATAGGATTGGGGAATGAGAGCTTATTTCTGATCTTGCATTCATATGCCTTTCCTCAACTGAGGAGGTTATTGGCCATGAAATAGAAAATATAACATTGTGGTATCTCTGAATCTATCGATAGAAAATAGGAAAATGTCAAGGGGTTCTTTCAAAAAATAAAGATAAGAAGTTGCTTTTTCAGTGCTTAACAAGCGAACTAGGTGAATTGTGCATCGGTTTCAGCCTCCGACTTCGCTCTACGAGCTACGACGGGACAAGACAGCCCAACATGTTGAGGGCTCGATTAAACGGAAACAATAACCATCCAGATAACGAAAGCGGGCTTTGTTGTCAACATTGATTTTTTGAGGAGAAATTGAACTTTTAATCAAATTCGGGCATAGCTCACCGGTATGCCTGGGGCTGGATTATTCTAAAGGTAGATTTCCATAGGATAATTGGCATCGATTAAGTAGTCATCGGTCCTGGGCGCTGAGGATTCATCATAGATGATCACGGATTCGGTAGGCGGGCTGTTGGCTTGCGGAGGTGGTTTGCGCTTGATACTCACTGAAAAAGCAATCCCTTATCTTCCATCTTCTTCATCTTCTTCTTCTCTTCCATGCGCGGCTCCACCTGCCTTTGGAACGCAGGCCGGCCAGACCTAACACACCTCCAGCAAGGAGCACTATAGTAGCCGGTTCGGGAACGGGATCCGGTGGATCTGGTGGCAGTTCAGAAACCTCTATGGTGAAGCTTAGTTCGGTGAGGGTAAAAGGCTGCCACCATGCTTCAATTCCGAAACTAAGCGTACTCTCCCCTTCATTCAAAGCTAAGTTAATTTTTTCCAACTGGTCAGCCTGCAATTCATCTTCTCTTGGTCCTAAGGTTAGAGTGTGAACACCAGGAATTATCTCGCCCATCGTACCTATCCATATCCCATCATCCTTGCTCCCATCACCCGCCCAGATATTCAAGCCATAAACATCCCATTGACTTTGATTATTAAAAGTGGCGGAAAGAGTAAAATCATCGATCTGATAGCTGCCTGCGTTATAGCTTTCTTCGCCACAGATTTCTGAGTCATCGCAATACAGTGCCACCGCAACAAATTGCTCTTCTACACCGACCGGAATTTCTAAGGGTCCGCTCAAAGAACCTTTATAGGGAATAGCACCCACTACGTCAGCTCTAACAAAAACAAATCCCATGAGACACAGGCCTATTAAAACCTTCCCAACTATTCTCATCCTTTACTTCCTCCGTGCTTTTTGGTTGTTTGTTAACTCATCCTACTTGTAATGTGTATGAATGATAAAAGTATGGAGCAAAAGATATACCACATAAGCGTCTCATCTAGGATATCTGCTGTCTGTTCTTGTAAACTTACTACACGTTGTTAAGAGCCGTGGATTTCCGCCCTCCGATTATTCGGAACTTAACTTTAGTTAGTTAAAATCTGGCAAAAACGCTGCAATATAAATGCCAGATATTAATATTTTTGTCAGGAAACGTTCAATCATATTTTTATAAAAATTTAGATTAGTTAGAAAGTTGATTAAAATCTTATTTATTGATCCTAGGATATGTTGTTACATTTATTACCCAACTCCTATGAAATTTATGTGATAATAGTGTGAAAACTATGTAACAAATAGGGGAATTCCCTGAGATGTCTCTTTATGGAAACCGTATGTAGAAGAAAACTATGGTGTCAAATCTTGACGGGTTGTTGCCCAAATCGAGTTGTTAGCAACAAACCCAGGCTTAGTGTGATTGATGAACTTTTAAATTAAATGGCATTCTGCATTAGCAAATAAGCATAAACCCTCGAATAATAGTTGATTAGAGTCATTGTATCTGCTAAAGTACCGTTAAATATAACTTTAGCGGAGCATTGTCATCATGATGGGTCGGCAGCCAAAAGTTCAAAACAAACTTTTTTACACCGCAATCAATCTGGAGCAGCGTGTTCGTCAAAATCACATCTTGAGGAAAATTAAACCTACAATTGACTTTGACTTTATTTACAATGAAGTCAAAGATAAATACGGCATTAACGGTAATGAATCCGTTGCGCCTCCTATCATCCTGAAGATGATGCTGCTTTTGATCTTTTACAATGTGCGTTCCGAACGGGAACTGGTCTTAACCATCCCTGAGCGTATAGACTGGCTGTGGTTTTTAGACTATGACCTGGATGATGATATTCCCAATCACAGCGTACTTTCCAAAGCCAGAGCCCGATGGGGCGTTGAGGCGTTTAAAACTTTTTTTGAGCGCATCGTCTGGCAATCTGTGCAAGCCGGCCTTGTTGACGGCAGCGAGCTGTTTATGGATTCGAGCATGGTGCAGGCGGATGCCTCCAACAATTCTGTGGTTAACAAACAATCGCTAAAGCGGTATTTAAATACGAGCTATCAAATATTGGAATCACGTTTAGAAGAAGAACAAAAATTTTCCGACAGCGATCAACAATCCAAATCCGGGGCTGCCAATAGAAAGTATATTTCTACCACCGATCCGGATGCTTCTGTAACGCGCCGAGGAAAAGGCAAATCCAAGCTTAAATATCAAGTGCATCGCGGCGTTGATCAAAAGTGTGAAGTCATTACAGCCACTGAAGTGACCCCTGGTGAGGTACATGAATCTCACCGCTTAGAATCGTTAGTCGACAACCATGAAAAGAACACCGAGATCACAGTTGAAACTGTGGTAGCTGACAGCAAATACGGGTCCCTCGAAAACTATCTGGCCTGCCAGGATCGAGACATCCAGGCACATTTTTCATCGCTGGAGCAAACTCAACAAGGTAGCGGCACGAAAAAAGGTATCTTTGCCAAAGAAGCTTTTAGCTACAATGCGGCAACTGACACCTTTACCTGTCCGGCCGGTCAAACGCTGAAAAAACGCAGGTTTTATAAAAAGCGTCAACACTATGAATATGTTGCTGTTGCAGGCACATGTAACCGTTGCCAACTTAAAACACAATGTACGAAGGCCAAATCCGGTCGAACCCTCAAGCGCCATGTCAGACAAGATGATTTAGATTCTATGCTCAAGCAAGCGAGCAGTCCGGAATCTAAAAAGGATATCGGGACCCGCCAGCATCTAATGGAAAGAACATTTGCACAAGCCACGCGCTATGGATACCAACGCGCACGCTGGCGAAGGCTGTGGCGCGTTCAAATTCAAGAATACCTGACGGCTGCGATTCAAAACATTAAGATTCTATTGAAAGATGTCAAAGAGCCTGCCCCTGCATTGGAGATGCAGGTGACGACAGAGGTTAGTGACAAGGCAAGTAGAACAAAGCCTAACGGCCGTAGTAATCTATTTAACCCGCAATGGAATGATATCGCTGGATTCTGTTTTACTCCGGAGAAGCTTTTGGTTCACCACCATACTGCGATCATCGGCTGAGCGGCAGTAAAACCCAATTCAGAAAATAAGAAGTATTCACCAAAATATGCGCTCACAAAATTTCGATTCGGGCAACAGACCGTGAAGATTTGACACCTATTTTTCACGGTAATTACTGCTAACAAAGAATCCGGCGTCTGGGGCAGTGACGGAAGCAGCGCCCATTGTAAAACTGTAACATTACCGGCAACAATGGCAACGATGTTTGGCTTGATTGGGCATCACGCAGTGATTTAACCGGAGGCAGCGTAGACAGTGTTGTCTGCGGTGACAATACCGTTCTAACCCGCGGGGATCATTTGTGTTCGCCCTAATTTGCAGATTATTCTTCACTTCTTGATCATATGGAAGAGGCTGGTCTTGAAGAAAGATAAGGGCTTGAATAGTGAACAATAGATTTAGATCAAATCCTTATTCATTATTCACGCTTTGACCCCATATTCATCTACTGTTCTTCCTTCTCAATTTTTTCCATCATTTTCTTAAGGGTAACATTTAAGGCCCTGATAGACACTTTAATATCGTTTAGCTGGCTGATAAGGTTTTCATTTTCGCCGGAGCCGACACGAGGGTTGCCGACGCCGCCGCCGATTTTACGGGAAATATCATCCAGACGAATGCCCAGCGTGACAATAAAATATAATAGCAGAAGAAACGCAAAATTTTCGACCCGCCAGTAAAGCATCTGCCAGCCGATAATCATGATGATCAAGAATATTATACTGGTCCAAAAATAAGGGTGGTCCGTGATCCACTTTTTCATTTAGCTTTATCGCGCTCCTCGTCCCTTAGCACCCGTCGCAAAATTTTACCGACATTTGAAACCGGCAGTTCATCCCGGAACTCAACGATTTTAGGACGCTTGTACCCGGCCATATTTTCCTTGCAGAATTCAAGAATTTCCTGTTCGCCGGCGGTTTCGCCGGGTTTGAGTTGGACGTAGGCTTTGACCATTTCACCGCTTTTGTCATCCGGCACGCCCACCACGGCAGCCAGGGCGACTTTGGGGTGTTGAAACAGGATATCTTCGACATCCCGCGGGTAGACGTTGAACCCGCCGACCAGCACCATATCCTTTTTGCGGTCGGTAATAAGAATATAGCCGTCATCGTCGACATGCCCGATGTCACCCGTCAGAAAATAGCGCTTCCCATCCACCTCGCGAAATACTTTTTCATTCTCATCGGGTCTGTTCCAGTAGCCTTGCATCACCTGGGGGCCGCAGATGCCGATCTCGCCGTCTTGGCCCTGGGGCAATTCCTCGGCACCGGTATCAATATCCAGGATTTTAATATCCGTGCCGGGTATCGGGAAACCAATAGTCCCAATCTTGCGCTGCTCCTGGTTTGTCGGATTGACGGTGGCAATCGGTGCGGTTTCACTCAGGCCGTAGCCTTCAAAGATAACGGAACCGGTTTTTTCTTCAAACTGCCGGCAGACTTCGGGCGGCAGCGGAGCCCCCCCGGAAAAACACCCCATCAATGAACTCAGGTCGTAATCGCCGAGATGCGGGTGATTGGTAAAGGCCACAAATATCGTCGGAACGGCAGGCATGATGGTTGGGCGGTGTTTCTGGACTATTTTTAAAACTTCGGTAAACGGCGGGTTGCCGGCCCGCGGATCCGGTACGCAGATTAATTTACTGCCGGAGGCACAGGCTTGAAGCAAGGCGCAGTTCATGCCGAAGCTGTGGTACCAGGGCAATACACCCAGGAAAGTGTGGAAACCGCCGTTGCGTGTTACTTCAGGGCGACCACCGGGTTCATGCACCAGACGAATCCACTCGCTTGCCGCTGTCAGATCGTAGACAAAATTGCTGTGCGTCAAAGCTGCCCCCTTCGGGACGCCAGTGGTTCCGCCGGTGTAAATGATCAGCGCCAGGTCTTCGACAGGGTTGATGTCAACTGCAGGCGGTTGCGGGGCAGCGCCTGCCACCACATCGTCAAAAAACAGGTGACCGGATTCGTATTTTTCAGCCTTGGGAATTTTTCCCAACAGCCCGCCGAGGAAACCTTTGAGGAACGGCAGGTATGATTTAACGCCACAGATTACCACCGTCTCGACACCCGTTTCATTGACGGCTTCAACCGTTGTCGGATAAAATTGAGGATGGTCCATACAGAACACGACCTTGGCCCCGGCATCGTTAAGCTGATAGTTGAGTTCGTTGGGTGTGTACAACGGGTTGCAGGTCACGCACACGGCACCGGCTTTGAGAATACCAAAAAATATCGCCGGGTAATGGGGAAGGTTCGGCAAAAAGACGGCGACCCGATCACCCTTTGCAACACCACGGGAAGCCAGGAAGTTTGCCACCCGGTCAGCCGTATCTTTGACCTGGGCAAAGGTCCGTGCAGCATCATTGAATATGGTGTAAGGCTGGTTCGGATAGTCGCGGGCCGTGTCGTCAAGAATTGCTTGCAGCGGTTTATCGTAATCAGTGACATCCTGCGGAACGCCTTCCGGCCAGTTAGAGGTGGGCCAAGTGGTCGCTACCATTGTTTTCCTCCTTGTGCTGGTGATTGAAAAGAAGCTGAAAAAACCCTATCAAGTCAATAATTTTTGGTATCCGGATAGTATATTGAAAACCATCGTGGGTGTCAAATAAGATGTTCTGAAAATTCAGATAGAATCACATCATGCAGCTTGCGGCCGATGGCCAGTCCCAGATCGATGAACTGGGGACCGAATTTTTTTCCGGTTTGCGACCGGAACGTCGTTTTGATCTTTTCGAGTCCAGCCATGCCCTTGGGGTAGCGGGCCATAAATTTATCAAGCGGTGGGTTATGAACGGATATCATGTCCCACAGAGTATGCGTAAAATTATCAGGCCCCCACCGGAACTTATCCGCATCGTACAGGCAGTCGGATACCAGGATACCTTCAGTTGACTCAATATCGATGCTTTCCCTAAAGGCTTCATGGTTTTGGATGGCCCGGCATATATCCTCGATCTCCTCGGATTTCAGCGGATAATTTTTCAGAATCTTACCGGCATGTTCGGCTCCGAGTTTGGCATGGTCTTTCTGTTTGCGTTTGATGTCGTGCAGGAGGCCGGCACATTGCACGATGCTCATCCGGCGTTCTAATTTCACCTGGCTGTATCCGGCAGCTTGCCCTTCAATATACATTATGGCGCCGGCATCTTCAGTCACCTTGATCGCATGCTCCAGTCCATGACCGAAGTTATTAACCAGGTTGTCACTTACAAATTGATGTAGTTTTATCAAAATTGGATCATTTTTTAAATAATGCCGGGAATATGTAGCCGCCTGCTGGTGGTCTCGGTAAAAGTCCGGCGGGGGAAAGCCTGCAACAATTTGGCGGGCACGCTCACGCAGGCGAGCATAGATCGGTTGCATATTAAGGAAATTTCCGTGAGGTGTTGGTTTAATTTATCCGCCCTGAAAAATAGCATATTCAGGGTTGTAAACTGTTCTTTGAAATTCGAATATCTAAGCCGATAGTAATTATTCCGAAATCCCGCATCCGAACCGAATCGCAATACCCTATTTTTGCGATGATATGACCAAAATCAACCCTCAACCAGGGAATAAGGCTGACCGCATATTTTCCAGCCATCCGTTTCCTTAACGACTGTCAGTGTCTCATCCACATGGTATGTTTCGCCAAGCAAAAAGATTTTTGAAACGAGGCCGAAAACTGAATTAACAGATCGCATGCGGCTGCTGGTCAGATGGACTTCGGCTGTATTTTCATCGAGCATCTCAACTTCGACTTCTGTGTGGGAAAGGGCCATTCTCATCCAGCTGGGTTTAAAACCGTTGGCGCGCGCCTCGTCCGCCACTCGATTAATGTAATCGTCCACAACATCGATTTCTTCATCGGCGATTACCTCACTGCAAAGACGATATGCCATACACTCGTTCTGTTTAAAATAAGCTTTGGAAAATTCCACCGCTGCCTTGCCGGGGGAGTCGTGCCGGTCCGCGATGATTAATACGACCTGCAAAACAAGCGCCACAACAACAACTGATGCCAACACCATGAATTTGTTACCGCTGTCCATTAACCCTACCTCCATTTTTTCAGGATCATTTAAATGTAAGCTGGATCAGTACCATGGATCTGAATTGAAGACAAGAATTTTTGAAAGACACCATTCTAAAATTTGCAGCCCTCCATCGGATCCCGGTCAACCGATCAGAGTTCATGGGAAATTACATTATTTATAAGGAACCAGAATGCCATCAACCACGGTGGTTATTCAGAGCACAAAGATAAAAGTTTAAGATTCTAAACAATGCTTGACATGAAAAGCCTTTGCTTTTATTGTGAGTAATAGCTCATAAACCACCAGAAAACTTGCCCAATTTAATTCCTGGCAACAAACCCTTAAAAAATAGAGGGAACACGCCATGAAGACCGAATTTCTCAAACTGCCAATAGGAAGCCTCCCGGATGAACGCTGCATCGCCCGGGAGGCTTTTTTATAGAGTTTGTCCGTATTCGCACCTAAATCGAGCGTATCATATAGCACATTCTATAAAAGGGGGGCGTGATGGGTGAAATGAACCGAAGAGAGTTTATTAAAAGTGCGGCCATTGGTGGGGCTGTTCTGAGCATCGCAGGTATCAAACTCCATGATCCTCTGCAGGCATCGGCCAGCGGAAAGTATGAAATCGGGCAGTGTAAAAGTGTTCGTGTTAAATGTGTATCGGAAGTCGGCTGGTTGGACACCAGGAAGTTGGGTGGACAAATGAGGGCGGCGGGAGGTCCCAAAACCAGTCAATGGGTCATCCCCTGGGACCCGGCCAACGCCGCTGGAAGTTGTTCCCTGGTGGATATGGAAACCCTTGATGGCCAGCACCATAAATTTCTATTAGACACCGGCTGGAGCCATTCCTATATGGATGAATGCTTTAAACGGGAAGGCATTGATGAAATGCTGAAATCCGGGGAAATCGAATTTCTTTTTATCAGCCATGAACACCTTGATCATTTTTGGGGCCTGCAAACCGTTTTAAAATACAATCCGAAAATCAAGATTATCATTCCCGCCACGTTTTATCCGGAAGGTATGCATTTACTCAAGGGGGCTGAATTTATCACCCCCGGTGCCTGCAACCGGATTCCGCACCAGGGCCAGCTGGTACAACTGCAAATTGGTCAGGTCAATAAACTTTATGAAGGATGTGCTGCCGTTGCTTTTGACCTGCCGATTGTCATTCGGGTGCGCGGCGAACAATCGCTTTATTTTAATGTCAAAGACAAAGGGCTTGTCTGTGTAACCGGATGTTGCCATCAAAACATTCTGACCACAGCTGAATTTGCCCGGGAAAAAATCGCCGGTGCTGAAAAAATGTACGGAGTCTATGGCGGCCTTCACATCGCACCTTTCGGCCCTTTGCAAGAAAAGGGTGAAGAAATTGTCAAAGGCATGGCCAAGTTTAATTTTAAAAAAGTGGCATGCAACCACTGCACCGGCTTACCAGCAGTTCAAAAAATGATTGATCTGGGGTATCCGGTTGTTCAGGGGTCGGGAAAATATGGATCAAAAAGCAAATTATATGTCGGCAACGGTGATGAAGTTGTCTTTGCATAGGGTTCATGCATATTTCAGGTAGTGTTCCGGCCGATATAGCGCGGCGCAGATTCGACACCTGCTCCGCGCTTTTTTATTGCCATAACGTTGTCATGGATATCTGGTTTCAAAGATACCATATGTCCCTGGATGATCGAAAAAGAGACTTTCTAAATGAATGGTGCCACAATTTGATTGTGGGAGCGGTTTTCAACCGCGATCTACTCGGTTTGGCATATACATGCAAATGAAGTTTCAGATCAGGTATCTGGACAGCTTATCGATATTAGCGTATAGATCGCTGATCAGGGATCAGAATCAGCATTCCCATATCAATTGGCCAAGTAATTTTCGGATATTTGTCCAACCGGTTTTTTAACTGGCATTTGAGTTTTGTATTTGAATATTATTTGTTGCTGACACCTGAACCTTTCGGACTTAATTACGGTCGGCAAAAAGGCAACAAAATGCCGGCAGACTCCGTAAAGAGTATGCAACCCACCCTAAATTAGGCAGGAGTCCATGGGAAAAGCAAAGGAATCGGTTTTGCGCCATATTGGAAAGGCCTTTATCTGGTCGGCAACCGGTATTAAAGCAGCCTGGAAAAACGAACTGGCGTTTCGCGTCGAAGCAATTATCATCATCATCTTGATACCGCTGGGAATTTGGCTGGGAAATTCTGCGGCAGAGCGGGCCCTTCTGATCGCATCCTGCCTGTTGATTCTGATAATCGAGTTGCTGAACTCAGCCGTAGAAGCGGTGGTGGATCGGATCGGAACCGAGCAGCATGAATTGTCAGGACGCGCCAAAGATATGGGGTCGGCAGCGGCATTTTTCGCCATGTTGACGGCAGGGATTGTTTGGGCCTTAATTGCCTATGAGCGTTTTTGGGGCTGAGAAATTTCCTGCCTAATAATATTAAGTGGTTCATTCCAAAGCAAATCACACTCTATTATTCATCAACAGCACAGACAAATATCGACTAATATTATAATGCCGACAGCATATAAATTAATATGCTAATAGCATATTATGTTACCGATAAATTTAGGAGGGTAAACCATAGCCAGTCCATATCGCTATGGCCAGGCCGGTTTCCGGTTAATTATTTTGCAATGGATTAGGATGGTTTCCAAAGGCCAGGGGCAATTTCCGTCATAACCCGGATCAATTTTCCAAACGAATCCGCCCTGAAAAGTATCACCTCCCGGATTGTATATTAAGCTATAACTAATTGAAAACGTAATTATTTCGGAAGTCTGGCGGATTAATTAACCAATCGACAAGATTACCGGACGATACACTCGTCAACTTTTTGCTCGGCCATCGTTTTGAGTTCCAGCATCTCCTCCGCGCTGTATTCACATTGGCCATTTTTAAAAAACTCCGGGTGCAGCACTTCGCCGTTGCGAAAACGCTGCAGTGCATAAAGCCTTGCGCCGGCAATCAGTTGCAGGATATTCTCGATGGTCCGGAGAGTAACAATCGGCTTGACGCAGGTTGTTCTGAATTCATAGCCCACCCCGGATTCCATGATCAATTCGATGCTGTCAACAATGGGATCCGGCCGGCAGTCTGATTTGATAAATGATCGATACAGCACGGGGTCGGTCTTGAGATCCATGGCAACATAATCCACTAAATTCTCTTCGAGCAGATACTGAAGCACCCGGGGACGACTGCCGTTGGTGTCCAGCTTAACCGGCAATCCAAGCGTCTTGATTTTGCGGCAAAGATCCGCCAGATCAGGCTGCAAAGTGGGTTCACCGCCGGAAACGACAACCCCGTCTAAAAAGTTGCGCCGCTGATCAAAAAAACCGGTTATTTCATTCAGATCCAATTTATCCGGACAGGCCGATTGCCCCCCGACCAGATCCGGATTGTGGCAATAGGGACAGTCGAAGTTGCAGCCCGAGCAAAAAATAACGGAACTCACCTTGCCCGGGTAATCAATCAAAGAACTCTTTTGTATCCCACCGATTTGCATAAATGTACTCCAATTGTCAGAAGACAGACGACAGGCAACAGGGCGCCTTGAGTGGCATAAAGAAGGGTGCACGGTATAAGGTATAGGGTTAAAGGTTGAAGGAAAAGGAGCCTTTCAATCAATTAACTTTTAATAAATTCACCTTATACCCTGCACCTTAAACCTTATACCATCATGTTAAAGCCATAGTTCTTTTAATTTTACCCAAAACGCTATGCTCTATGCCCTCTGCGATATAAAATCCGACTTCCCCCTTCTTTCCTAGCTTGCCACCTTGAACGTCCTGCGGTTGCCGTACTCGGCCAGTTTACCGCTGTTCCACTGTTTTACCGGCCGCAGGTACCCGACCACCCGCGAATAGACTTCCGTCTCTTGATTGCAAATCGAGCAGCTGCGCTGCTCCCCATCAAGATACCCGTGCGATGGACAGATACTGAAAGTCGGGGTCAGCGTAAAATAGGGCAGCCTGTAATTGGCCGCAATCTTTCTGACCATACTTTTGATGGCTTGCTGGTCGCTGACCTGCTCACCGAGAAAAATGTGCAAAACCGTGCCGCCGGTATATTTTGCCTGCAATTCATCCTGCAGTCTCAAGGTCTCATATATGTCATCCGTATAGTTTACCGGCAACTGGCTGGAATTCGTATAATAGGGCGAGGCCCCGTTTTGAAAATCATCGTCGTTGGCACAATTAATATCCGGGTATCTCTTTTTATCCAGCATGGCCAGCCGATAGGATGTTCCTTCAGCCGGTGTGGCTTCCAGGTTGAAGATATCTCCGGTTTCTTCCTGGACTCTGGATAAATAATCGCGGATAAAATCCATGACTTCCAGCGAAAACTGCTGGCCGTGTTCGGTGGTAATATCCTCGCCCAAAAAGTTCCGGCAGGCCTCGTTCATACCGATAATACCAATGGTGGAAAAATGATTTCTCCAGAAACTCCCGGTTCCGTCCTTAACGTCTCTTAAATAGAATTTGGAATAGGGATACAGATGTTTTTCGGTAAATTTTTCAAGGACTTTGCGCTTGATCGCCAGGCTTTTCACCGCCAGCTGGATTTGCTCGATAAGATAGGCGTAAAATTCAGTTTTGATCTGGCTGACATATCCGATGCGCGGCAGGTTGATGGTCACCACCCCGATGGATCCGGTCAACGGATTGGCCCCGAACAGTCCGCCACCTCGTTTTAAGAGTTCCCGGTTATCCAAGCGCAGCCGGCAGCACATGGAGCGCGCATCTTCGGGGGATATGTCGGAATTGACAAAATTTGAAAAATACGGAATCCCATACCTTCCGGTCATCTTCCAAATGGGTTCAAGGTTGGGATTTTCCCAGTTAAAATCAGCGGTAATATTATAGGTCGGAATGGGAAAGGAAAAAACACGGCCTTTGGCATCGCCTTCCATCATGACCTCGGCGAATGCCCGGTTGATCAAGTCCATTTCCGGCTGAAAATCACCATAAGTTTCCGGCTGATCGACGCCCCCCACAATCACAGGCTGGTCTTTTAGAATGGAAGGTACGTAAAGATCCATCGTAATATTGGTAAACGGCGTCTGAAAGCCAACCCGGGTCGGGATGTTGATGTTGAAAATGAACTCCTGCAGCGCCTGCTTTACCTCCCGGTAATCGAGCCGGTCAAAACGGACAAATGGGGCCAGCAGGGTGTCAAAATTGGAAATTGCCTGGGCGCCGGCGGCTTCGCCCTGCAGGGTGTAGAAAAAATTGACGACTTGCCCCAGCGCCGAACGAAGATGTTTCGGCGGCGAGCTTTCGACTTTGCCTTCAACCCCTTTAAACCCCTGTCTGAGAAGGTCCTGTAAATCCCAGCCAACACAGTAGACCGAAAGCAGGCTGAGATCGTGGATGTGGATATCACCGTTTTTATGGGCGCTTCTGATTTCCGGCGGGTATATGCTGTTGAGCCAGTATTCCGAGGTAATATCGGATGAGATATAATTGTTAAGCCCCTGCAGAGAATAGCTCATATTACTGTTTTCATTGACTTTCCAATCAAGCTTCTGGATATAATGATCCACCAGATCAACGTTGGCCCGGGTGGTCATCTGGCGAATCTGGGCATGTTGCGCACGATATATAATATAAGCCTTGGCCGTTTTGTAAAAGACGGAGTCCAGCAGGACCCGCTCGACGATATCCTGGACTGCTTCCACCTCGGGAACCGGCCCCAGGTGCATCTCATGCGCCAGGGTCAAAACCCGCAAAGTCAGTTTTCTCGCATCTCTTTGCTCAAATTCCCCCGTAGCTTGGCCGGCCTTGGCGATAGCGGCCGTAATTTTGGCCGAATTAAATTCAACAACGCTTCCATTTCTCTTTTTAATTTTTTCGATCACTTCAGACATCTTTTCCACTTTCCTCAGGGTTCACCAAGAAATAATTTCACCGTCTTGGAAATTGTGTGAGCCCTTAATTTTTCAGATTAATCAATTCGACTATAGACACTGGGCACAAAAATATGGTTCCAGATAGAAGACCCCGGACATCATATATCCTTGCTGCCGGCTTCCAAACGGCAGTCAATCAGAGATGCGCATTCTCAGTAATGTAACGGGTCGGAAGTTAAATTCTAAAGAAACGTCAGCATTGTGCAAAAAAAAGCAAAACTAACGCCATGAAATGGCATAAAGCCATGCTGGGCGGGCACCCGGTCATTTTTGATGGTAGGTTCTTTATACCACAACATATTGTCATATGTCAAATTTTTTTTCCATATATTGTGGAAGAAGGGTACAAACAGGGTTCAATCTATAGAAGCGAAAAAAGAAGTTGTCGATTGGTAAAACCTCCACATCACAGAATCCGGCTTTCTCGGCAAAGCGTTTCAGGGTGCCGGCCCGCATAACGGTACCTGTTTCAGCCGAGTGATGATCATCTTTTCCAACCGGCAAGCAATGCAAAACGCTCCAGCCATACATCATCCATTCAACTCCGCTACCCCTGGCCGAAAACCTGTCACCGACCCGTTCGTCCATGATAATGACCGTTCCCTTTTCACCGGCCAACTCCAACATGGTTTGCAATGCACCCACGGGATCGGACATATCATGGATGCACTCAAATGCTGTCACCAGGTCATACTGACCCATTAAAGTGGCATCACCGGCATCCCGCAGCCGGGTTTCATCTTCGTTTAAGATTAATTCTGTGGAATCCATAATTATCTCCTAATTCGGACAAGCCGGAATTGACTATTGAAAATTGAATATTGTATATTCAAAAAGGTAAGCGTTAACCGGTACAAAGTTCAGCGTTCAGGGTTTCCACTGTCAAGATGATGTTAAGAAGGGGGGGGGGAGCAAAAAGCAAACCCAATTGAACCATAGGATGAATATAGGGGCGTGTTTCGCATCGTCAAGATGAGTCGAAACATTCGGCCAGAATCGTAGACCAAAATTCGGCGGTACCAAAACACTAGAATTCACAAAACGAGAATGATAAATGTCAACACGCGCGATCCAGTTTTTGAAGCAAAAAAAAGTACCCTTTGAGGTGGTCAGATACGACCATGCGCAAAAGGGCGCTAAATTTGCCGCCAGGGCAACCGGCTATCCTCTGGAGGCGACCGTCAAAACTCTGGTCGTGAATCTGGGAGAAAAGCATTACAGCCTGGTTTTAATGTCGGGCGACAAGCAGCTGTCTATGAAGCTTCTAGCGAAGGCTTGCGGGGTGAAACGAGCGGCCCTGGTAGACATCCCGACAGCCGAACGCATTACCGGGTATCTGGTCGGCGGCATCAGTCCATTCGGGATCAAAAAGAAAATCCCGGTCGTCATGGATGAGGGTGCTTTGGGGTTTGATAAAATCCTGATCAATGCCGGTCAACGAGGGGCCATGCTGATGATGGACCCGGCCGATATCAGAAAAATACTTGCCTGTAAGGTTGCCAAAGTGGCTGACCCTTAATTAATCCGCCCTGTAAATTAGATTATTTAGTGTTGTAAGGTGTTCGTTAAAACCGAAGATAGCTATTAAATCGAAGCGCCGGCAGATTAATTACTTTATGCTGCGGATAACATTTTAGATGTCATGGCAATCTCCTATAATGATTGAAACCAATCGTAAAAACGGTCATCCTTGAATCGAATGATATTATCCATCAGCTGCATCACCTGTCTGGTTAGGGGTCCGGCGTTCGGAAGTTCCCGATTCTCCAGGCGCGTGATCGCTTCAACTTTTATTCCCGTGTGGGCCGTAAATACTTCATCGGCCGCCAGCAATTCTTGCGCCGATATCGGCTCCTCCCTGACGGCAATACCGATTTCCGGCACCGCCTGAAGAATGGACATCCGTGTTATGCTTGAAAGGACCCGACCCAGGGGCGGTGTTTTAAGAATTCCGTCTTTGACGATAAAAATCGACTCAATGGAGCCTTCCGCCAGAAAGCCGTCCGTACCCAGCAAGATACCGATATCGAAGCCCCGTTGATTGGCATCCCGGCGAGCCAGGTAGCCGTTGAGATAATTGGAACAGGCCTTGGCGCCGACCGGAACCGTCTCAGGATGAATCTTGCGCCACTTTGACAGGCAGGCGGACAACGGTTTGGGTTTATCCAGTGCCAAATCCTCACCTTCAGGGATCGTAAAGATGGCCAGGTCCAATTTAGAGTCCAGCACCAGTTGTATTACAGCCTCTTCACCCCAATAGGCCAGCATTTTTACTATTCCACGACCAAGATGGTTCACATTTACCGTGGTTTTAACTGCTTCGACGATTTCTTCAGCAGAATAGGCCATCTCCATTCCCAACAGCCCGGCACTTTTCATAAGCCGCTTAATATGCTCATCCATTCTGAAGGCCGCCGGTCCCGTCGGCCCGACATGGACCCCGAAAACATCAAAAATTGCCGAAGCACGGGAAAAGCCGTGGGACAAAAGCGGCACGGTGGCCTCCTGCCAGGGAATCAGATTTCCATTCAACCAGACTCTGGAATCATTGCTCATAAATACCTCGTTTCTCGGTTATGAATGCTTTGCTCTGTGAATACTAGTCGGTAATTTAAATGGTATAAGGTTTAAGGTCTTATACCTACACCTTACACCCCATACCTTATACCGTAACGCCGTTCTTTTCCCTCTGTCATCAGCTCTTCACGCTTTGCCCCATGCACCAGGCCCTATGCGCTTAAGCCTTCTGCCTACTGCGTGACCCAAATATAGTCCGCAATGTCCCGTTTAACCTCACTGCCAACCGGTTCCAGGTAAATGGTCCGGAAGGATGCGCCGGTCTGTTTATAAGCCCTTTCCGGGATCCCGTATTTGAACTGGATATGACCGTTGCCGGCCAGCACAACCATTACATCATCATTTAAACTTTTTGCAATCCTCTCCGCCATGGCGTCTTCCCAAACAGACTGGGCGGCATAAAAATCCTCGAACTCAACTTCACGTTTAAAGTGGTGCTTGTGGCCTTCGAAAACCTTTTTAAGGTATTCACGGTGGGCTGATTTAGATGTATCAATTTGCTGTGGAAGGTGAGCTTTGTCTTCATGACTTAGATTTTCGATACCGCCTTCACGAATTTTGGGGGGAATGTGATTGGGAATATTCAGACCCACCAGCCGAATATTATGCTCTTTGATAAATTCCAGAATATCACGGTACAGCGAAAAATCGTAACGCCAGTTGGCATACCAGTGAGATTTCCTTAAAAAATCCTTTTGAGTCAATTCCCCTTTCGACCAGAGATCTAGCACATCCTGGTAAGTGTGATCAAACATTTCCATACCGACCGCCATGCTAGGGCTATTCCGATAGACAGCTTGAATGATCTGCAACTGAATTTTATGGTGCGCGATGTTGGTATGCTTTTCACCCACGTAAGTGATCCGGCAGCTGTCCAGGTCCTCAATTAGCCCCCCAATGCTCACCGGTTCACCCAATCTGGCGGAAATAATCGTACCTTCTTCGAAGGACTCAGCAATATCTTCTACCTGAAGCTTTTTGGTCGGTGCCACGGCACATCCCCATAGAAATGCGGCCAGTATCAGACCGGATAAAAAACAACCCGGCCATTTAATTAACCTGTCGGTGGTCGGCAATGCGTTAATGCATATCATAACTTGATTTTTTTCCCCGGTCGGCATAAAATTCATTAAGATCGTTGATTAGAGAACAATATAATGCCGAACACCGGTTATTGCAATAATTCGTGTCAATTCGTAAATAACTAAATTTTCGAAATCTATTATCATGCCATCCGCTAAAAGCCCCGTATTCAGAAAAGCCATTATCCCCTGGCATCATTCCAAAACCGCCTACGGGATTACAATTGCCTTCATGCTGTTGGTTTTCCTGTTCGGTTTAGCCGGGATCGCGGTAGCACGCGCAAATATGCAGTTCAATGACTACATCTGGGTGCCGATTGTCCTGGTTGTATTAAGCGGGTGTTCCATTTTGTTTAACATTATCCGTTTAATCAGGCGGCACGCTGCCAAATAATACCCCACCCGGATAAACCGGAAAAATTGAATATTGTAACCGGAACCTGCCCCAAAAAATCGGCATTGACATTCAAAACCGCCTTCGATAGTTTAACGCTACTCGCTTTTGTTTCTTCGCCTTCGCCGGAATATTCTGCAGCTTGCGGCGGAATGTATGATTCGGCGACCTGGACCGAAGTTCTTGCGACCGAAAGGTGGTTAGCTACGGCGAAATTTCACTGTTTGTCCCTCAACTTGCCGCACGCAGCTTCATTTGATGTTTCCAAATGTTGGCCTGCAGCCGATACCTGTCCACAATTCACATATTCGCCCAAGCCATTTAATAAAAAGCGAGTTTTTATCAATCAATCGAATCAGTAAGACGGAGCCAGGCTATTTTGGGCCTATTTTTGCAGCAGGCGATCGTGCCTGCAGGAAGTCGCCGCCAATGACAGACAATACCAATAGGGTTTGAGTTAGAAGAGAAAGAGTAGGATAGTTATGCAATTCTACTGCCGTATTGCAATTGTTACTCTGACAGCAATATTACTTTGGGGGGCCCTGCCTTGTAAAGGAGAGGCAACTGACAGCGCAGTCTGTGCGGGTCCATACAAAAACAAGTTAGTCTCCAATAAAGAACTAGCGGCCGTGCTTAAAGCGCATGCAGTTTGGTTGCGTGATCCGGACGATCCTGAAGCAGTGAAAGCAAATCTGTGTGGCGCCAAATTGCATCGATCCATACCGCCAGAGGTGGACTTGCGCAAAGCTGATCTGCGCCAGGCCAACCTGAGACGGGTTGACCTGAGTCGGGCTAAACTCAGCAGGGCCGATCTGACCAAGGCCATTTTGGCCAGGGCCAATTTGAGTGGAGCGTTTTTAGTGAAAACCATACTGAAAGAGGCAAATTTAAACGATGCCGATTTAAGCGCAAGCAGACTGAATTATGCCCAAATGCAGCAGGCACTCCTTATTCGAGCCAATCTGGAAAAAGCTATTCTTGACGAAACCAATCTAAGCAATGCCAACTTGAGAGGGGCCAACGTTGCATTGACCCTTTATGAGCCATTACCGAACTCGCTGCCGATTCTTACTTATATGGCCCTGGCTGAAAATCTATCCCAGCTGACTTTCAAATTATCACCCAACGGGCTGGTGGAGCTGCGTGAAGCATTCAAAAAAGCAGGTATTCGCAAACAAGAACGGGAAATTACTTATGCCATCAACCGCTCGCGAAGACTGAAAGATTTAGGCGAAGGAAAAGTTATCGAAAGCATATTTAAACTCATTTTGTTTGAGCTCACCTGTGCCTACGGAATGGAACCGGGGCGACCGCTGCTCATCCTTACCATCCATATCCCGATTTTTGCCATTTTGTATATGCTCTCCCTCACCTCCCGTGGTCGTTCTGGTATTTGGGTGGCCTGGCCTTCGGATCGCGTGCTTCAAGATGAAGGAGAAGCAAAACCCACTCGGTTATCGTCAACATTTTACTTCCCAAATTTACAAACCCGCGCAGCTGGACGATGGTGGCAACGATTTTTGAGATGGTGTTGTGTGATTCTGATCGGTTTTCACTACAGTCTGATGTCGGCATTTCGCATCGGCTGGCAAGAACTGAACATAGGCGCATGGATTAAGCTAATATCACCGCGAGAGTATACCTTACGCTCGACCGGCTGGGTCAAGTTTGTTTCGGGAGTGCAGTCCCTTCTCGGTGGCTATATGGTGGCGCTTTGGGTGTTAACCTATTGGGGGCGACCGTTTGAGTGATATGAGACGTAGGCCAAAGTGGTCCGGCGAGTATTCCAAACGGCGCCAGACCGTTTGCCGCCTGCCGTAAAAAAAATATTTTGAAAAAATAGATACCTGAATTTTAGCGCAACAATCAGCGCGACAAGTCAATTGCGGTATCTTGTCCTCGAACTTCACCAAGGCTTATTTGCGTGCGAAATACAGGTATTAACAAAGCCGTCAGAATTTTTACCTGCGGCATAAGGAGGCGATCATTTTTTTGTTGACATGACCACAAAGTGGTGATACGGCTAAAGGACAAATATTAATCTTATACCTTCCAGTCTGTTCTACTAGCTATCTTTACTGCGCCAATACCATAATCCTGCTCCCAATCCATGGAGGGGTGAACGGATGCAGCAGAACTGCTTAGACCCAAAATCATCAATTGGATATGCACCTGTTCCAGGACGTTTCGCCGGATGGGGTTGCATCCTTATTATCTTATCGAGCCTGTTAATCCTGCTTGCCACAATGGCAGATGCTTCCTCAAAAGCAGAGGTGACATATGCCAAAGGAATCCTGGATTTTGGTAAAGGAAATTATGAAAAGGCGCTCGACTATTTTCATGAAACCGCCGCATTAGAGCCGCATAACCCTCATGTCCGGTTTTATATCGGACTATGCCTGAGCAATATTGGGAAATTTGAGGAAGCCGTTCTCGAGCTGCAAAAGGCGCTGCAAATTCAACCTTCTTTGACTTATGTTCATTATCATTTGGGCCTTGCGTTTTACCGGCTGCAACGCTACCCGCAGGCGGAGGAAGCCTTCAAGGCCTTTCTCACCGCTAATCCTGTTGGGCCGGAGGCCCGTGCAGCCCGCCACAATATTAATGTCATAAAAAGGCGCGAAAGCGAGCGGCGGATTCTGCAACTGCAGGGTTCGGTCAGTGTTCAATACGATGATAATGTTACTCTGGAGCCGAATGACGATATATTTGACGTCACCGACCAAGAGGACGGACGGACGGTGTTCACCTTTCGGGGCCGGCTGCTGCCCGTGCGCACCGGCCCATGGTACCTGGGCGGGGACTATGCATTTTTTCAAAGTCTGCAGTTCGACCTCTCTGAATATGATATCCAGGAGCATGTGGCCAGAGTTTTTACCGGCTACAAGTTGAACCGGACAACCCTGCGGCTTGCGGCTGACTACAGCTACACGACGCTTGATAGACACAGTTTTTCCAAAGCTGTCACGATCCTGCCAAGCATCTCTATTCGGCAAACAGACCGGCTTTCTGCCGTGGTGTCCGGATTGTACCGGGACAGCAACTTTTTGAACCAGGTCATCCCCGCCGGACAGAGGGATGTCCGCGACCGGGACGGCTGGAACACGCTGGTCGGTTTTGATCAATACTTGACCTTTAACCGGAAACGATCCTTGACCCGGCTCAGCTATTTCTACGGGGCTAGCCGCAACGACGGCAGCGACTGGGAATATGACAGCCATCAAGTCGGTTTGGGCTTGCATTTGCCGCTGGTTTGGGGCATTGAATTGGACCTGGATGGCCTTTATCGTAGGCGTAATTACCTGCATGACAATTCATTTGATGCCGACCCTTTGGGGATACTGACCGACGCCGATCAGGATAAACGCCGCGATAATCGTTACGTAGGCTCCATAAAGTTGCAACGGTCGCTGGGCCGCCCCCTGATATTCTCAGACACGTACCTTTCTGCCGATTTCACGCACATAAGAAACGACTCAAATATTGATTTTTTCGACTACGACCGCAACATTACGGGGTTGACGCTGACAATAAAGTATTAACACATGAAAACACGACCTAGAAACCATATTACAACCGCCTTACTGATGATCCTGGGATTGATTGCCTTTACCACAGCCAGTTGGGGCGACTACATTGGCGAGGTGATCCAAACCGAGGGGGTTGCCGAGTTGCAGAAAGCTGAAATACGGCAAAAAGGTCTCACCGAAAAATGGGAAAAGCTGTCTTATAAGGACGAGATTTTTCTGGCTGACACCATACGCACCGGCGCCACAGGTAAGGTGGAAACTTTGTTGGAATATCATGATGTCGATGCCGTCTGGAGTCTTCTCGAAAACGGCATTATGTATTTCGACGAGGAGGAGCCGATCTGTAAAACCCGCAAATCAGCGCCTCGAATGAAAAAAAGAATTGCGCACCTTGACCGAGGCACGGTCCGGGGTGCCGTCTCGCCCCACGCCGCCGCTGGTTCGGTGACGGAAATCCGCACCCCCAATGCGGTGGTTTGCGTGCCCGGAACCACTTTTATCCTTCGCTTCATCCCGCCTGACACCACGGAACTTATCACACTCGAAGGATTTACAATTATAAGCAGCCTTGAACTCGCAAGGAGGCCGGTTGTTGAAGGGGTAGTCTGGGTGGAGGTAGAGCAAAGCCACAGCTCCCAGGTGGTAAAAACCGCGGCCCCGACCGCGCCTGAACGGGTTTCACCAGAGGCGCTCAAACGAGCACAGGAACTACGAGTCACCCCCGAAGTGGATCAAACGGTGCACCCTACAGAATTGCTGCCCACGCGTCCGCAGCCTGACGCGTTGGTCCGCCAGGCGGAATTACGCGTCCCGATCGAGGTGCCCGGCGATCCATCGGCTTCGCCGGCGCTGATAGAGACTATTCAGGATACGCTGTTGCAGATCGAATTCGACAATCCAAACCAGTAAGGATGATGAAAATATGACTGCAATCGTATATATCAGGCGACTGACGGCTCTCCTGCTGTCGAGTCTCGTCCTTTTGATGCTCCTCGGCTGCGGTGGCGGTGGTGGCAACAGCGCAGCTTCGTATTCGAGCAGCCTTGACCTTACTCTGACAACCGCTGACGAAGCTTTCAACTCCCGGCAAATCAGAAGTGTTTCGACGGCCCGGGCCCAGACCGGAGATCCTGATTTTGTAACCCTGATAGAGATCACGGTCCGGGCCGACGATATTGATCCACCCATTTCAGAATCCTTCACATTAACAGGGAGCGAGCCGACGGTGACGGTGGCACTGTTGGTGCCTGCGGGAAATGATCGTGCGATCACCGCTCTCTTGTACAACGAGGATGGGGTACCGATTTTTGAAGGCCAGACAACGGTGGATCTGTTGGCGCGGGTGGAACAGGTGACCATCGTACTCCAAAGTCTCCTCGCCACGTTTGCCTACGCGGGCAATAACGTGTCTGACAACGTCTCCGGGTTCAGCATAAACTCCAGCACGGGCGCCCTGAGCGCCACCTCCGGTTCCCCTTTCTCTGATTCCGGCGTGGCCTCCGCCGATATCCGAGCACTGACGGCGGATCCGTTTGGAAGCTATCTCTATGTAGCGAATGGTATTGACGGAAGTGTCTCCGGGTTCAGCATAAACTCCAGCACAGGTGCCCTGAGCGCCATCTCCGGTTCCCCTTTCTCCGATACCAGCCCCCCCTCTGACTTTCCTGTCGCGCTGGCGGTGGATCCGTCCGGCAGTTTTGTCTACGTGCTCAATGGATCGGTCTTTGGTACTGTCTCCGGGTTCAGCGTAAACTCCGGCACGGGCGCCCTGACCACCATCTCCGGTTCCCCTTTCTCTGATTCCGGCGTAGCCAGCCCCGATGCCGTTGCACTGGCGGCGGATCCGCTTGAACGCTTTCTCTATGTAGCAAATCGCAGTGACGACAGTGTCTCCGGGTTCAACCTAAACTCCAGCACGGGTGCCCTGACTGTTATCTCCGGTTCTCCCTTTGTAGATCCTTGGGCCTCCTTCCCCGGTATCCACGCGGTGGCGATGGATCCGTCCGGCAGTTTCGTCTATACGGCGAATTTCTCCTCCGGCGACATCTCCGGATTCGGCATAAACTCCAGCACGGGTGCCTTGACCGCCATCTCCGGTTCCCCTTTCTCCGATCCCGCTCCCACCAGCCCCGACCCTATCGCACTGGCGGCGCATCCGTCGGAAAACTTCCTCTATGTAGTGAATAGCGGTGACGACAGCGTCTCCGGATTCAGCATAAACTCCAGCACGGGTGCCCTGACCGTCATCTCCGGCTCCCCCTTCGCCACCACCGGTACCGGTCCGGTCGCCTTGGCGGTGGATCCGTCAGGCAGTTTTGTTTATGTGACGGATTCTCCTAATAATATCTCCGCCTTCGAAATTCAGGACAGCGATGGCGCCCTGGTCTCAATTCCCGGTTTCTCTCTAATTCCCCCGACAGAAGAAGGTGCCGCCTCAATAGCAACGACCTTCACGTTTCCGTAGCCGTGCGCTGATTCCGTAAGAACGGACCCATAGCCCCATCAATTTTATCATTGAAATGTCGGTATCGAAGAATTCTTTAAACTTATTACCTGAATTTTAGAGCAACAATCATCACTCCAAATAAATTGCGGTAACTTGACATCAAACTTCACTAAGGGCTGTTTGCGTGCAAAATTCAGGTATTAGAATAAAACCATGCCTTCCGATAAAAGCACTGGATACAGCAGTTCGATGAAGTGGTGCAAAATGCGGGCGGTAGCGCCCCAGACCTCGACATCCTCAAACGGATATCTCAGCTCATGCACATCGGGAGTGCGATTGTGGTATCCCTTGCTGAGGTGAGTGCGGACAAGCACTTGCAGGGGGATATCCAGGACTCTTGCGATCTCGGCCGGATCATGCTGCACGGGTCCCATGCCATTCCACAGTCCGGTAAAGACTTCGATGTCTCTGTGGTTAATCGTTTGAAAATGACCAATGGAGCCCAGCAGCTGGACCTGATTGCGATTGATGCTCAATTCTTCTTCCAATTCACGAAAAGCACCTGCAAGAGGGCTGGCATCTTCCGCATCGAGGTGGCCTCCCGGCAACGCAACGTGGTTGCTCCATGGATAACCTTCGCTGTCTGTTTTCTGAATGGCCAGAATATGGGGGTTTTCGGGCTTAAACAGCAGGAGAAACACGCAAGCCGGTTTATAGCAACCAGCTTCAGGGGCTGGGGGTGCCGGGTTATTACGAATAATAGCTTTTAAATCGGCAAAATCGATGGGCCTGTGCTCAGGGTGTTTGCGCTGTTGATTCGGTTCCATTCAAATTTAAATACCTGGATTTTGAGCGAGTCGAAGGCTTTCCTATTCTCGTTAATTTTCATTCAAGATTTAGGAAATACGTTACCGGGACGGTTACTGTCCAGTATTTTTATCCATCAGCATCTTCAATATGCCTTTTAAATTTTCCGGCGTGATGTATCCGGGCCGATGTCCGATAGGTTTGCCGTCTTCGTCGATAAACCAGTTGTCAGGAAGCGCCCGGACCTTGAATATCTGCGAGGTTTTTTGTTCTCGATCGGTGTTCACCTTAATGGGGATGAAGTTCTCGTTGATGTATGCAATCACGGTCGGATCCTTGAAGGTTTTATTCTCCATCACTTTGCAGGCACCACACCAATTGGCATAAAAATGGAGAAAGATTTTTTTGTTCTCGGATTTACCGCGCGCCATCCCATCGGCAAAGCTGTGCCAGGCGATTTCTTTGGCAGATGCCGGGTTATGCAAAAACCCCATCATAACCCCGGTTAATACCAGGGCCATAAGGCCAACACTTTTTAATTTGATCAATAGGTTCTCCTGTCACTTATGCAGTTTCCAACGCACTCATATCTGAAATTCTAGCATTTTTTGAGTATATTTGCAAATTTCAGCTTGGGACAGGATGCTTTAACTCTAATAATTTTAAAGGGTTATAGATTTAAAATGTCATGACCCATATTCGCTTTAATTGGAGCAAAATTCAGGTATTTTTATTATTGGCATCGTTAAAATTTTTTGTCATCAGGTCACCCAGTTCTTTAGAGCGGTTGGTGGCTGCTTCGACAGCATTGATCAAAGTGGTGCGCAAACCACCGCTTTCAAGGGTTGCCAGGCCGGCAATCGCCGTGCCGCCCGGTGAAGTTACCTTATCTTTCAACTGCCCGGGATGTTCCTGGGTTTCGATTAACAGTTTTGCAGCCCCCAGGACGGTTTGAGCCGCCAAAAAAAGCGAATCTTGCCTGGACAGGCCCATTTTTACCCCGGCATCCGCCAAAGCATCCACGATCAAAAAAATATAAGCCGGTCCGCTGCCGCTTAGTCCGGTGATGGCGTCCATCAGGTAATTTTCTTTCAGAAAAATGCACCTTCCAATTGAACTAAAAATCTCCATGGCCAGCTTAACATCCTCCTTGGTAGCATGCGCACCGGCTGCAATGGCCGTTGCTGCCTCTTTTACCGCAGCTGCAATATTCGGCATCACCCGAATCAACCGCATATTCTTCTCGATACAGGATTCCATTGCTGCCAGAGGCACGCCGGCTGCAATGGAGATAACCAATTTGGACATATCCAGTTTTTTACCGGTTTCATTCAGGACCGAAGCCATGAGTTGGGGTTTGACCGCGTAAATAACAATGTCGGCTTCGGACACGGCCTTGAGATTGCTGGTGGTGGTGCGCACTTTGTGGCTGGATTTGATTTTAGCAAGTTTATCTTTCCTGACATCCGAACAGATAATATTCTTCGGTTTGGAAGATCCGGAACCTATCAATCCGCTGACCAGTGCATCTCCCATGTTTCCCGTGCCGATAATGGCGATTATTTTATTTTTTAACATTAGCCTTGCGATCCCTTCTCCTATACCTGAATCTTCCACTTGAACAAGAATCTTCAAAGTTTGAAACCAATTAATCTAGATTGACTTCAATCGATGTTTGCTGCTTCAAATTCAGGTATCCTATTTTTATTAAATGTTTTTGGTGAAAATTCAGATATTAAAAACGTCTTTGATAAAATTTCACCCGCTATAAGTCAAGCAAATAATCATGGCGCCCTGATGTTTTAAACGCAGTTCAGACACCCAGGTCGCATTTATGGCGATTGCCATAACCCGAGCGTTGCATAAATTCGTTTTCGCACGGTGGCAATTGGAGATTGTTTACCCTAACATTGCATAAATTCTTGTGATCTAGCCTGGCCGTTATGTCTGAGATCGTTGCTTTTTCCGGGCAGATGCTGGATGCTTGATACTCGATGCTGGATATCTAACAGTACACTATCGGTGAATTTCAACGACATCCAGTATCCAGAATCCAGAATCCAGGATCAGTCAATACTTTCAATGGTCTTCATTGCAGCAGCGAAGTTGGATTTCAATATTTTATGCAACTATAGGGTTTATCGTCGTCGTCCTCGTGCTCGTAATCGAAAACGGCGTTTTTAAATATTGAGCAATATTTTTGCAATAAGAGGGATTCTTCTGTCTACCGCTGCTAGCGGGAAGGGACGGAGCTGAATTTTGGTGGCCGCAGGTGACCCGAAAGTCTCCACTCAATGAGTTGAATTAATCTGGTCATGATAAAGTTTAAAATGAGGTAAAAGCTGCCGGCGACGATAAATGCTTCCATGGGCCGGTAGTTTTCAGCCATGATCGTATTGGCAATGCCGGTCATCTCCATAATGGTGATGGTACTCGCCAGAGATGTGGCCTTGACCATTAATATTACCTCATTGCCGTACGCCGGCAGCGCCTGCCGGATGGCAATTGGAAAAATAACCCGGCGAAAAAGAAGAAAGCCGGACATACCGAAGGCTCGGGCAGCCTCTACTTCCCCAAATTGCACTGATTCCAATCCACCCCGGATGATTTCACTGCTGTAGGCGGTGGTGTTTAAAGTTAAGGCAATAATGGCACACCAGAACGGACTTTTTAAAACAGCCCATAAAATACTCTCGCGGATGATCTCAAATTGTCCAACACCGTAGTAAATCAAGAATATCTGCACCAGCAAGGGGGTACCACGCATGACAAACACGAAAGCTTTTATGGGAACGACGAGCACGGGAATTTTGGAACGGCGAAGCAGGGCCGCTAGGATGGCAAAGACAAATCCCATCGATAGAGAAAGTGTCACCAGGAGCACCGTCAGGCGTGAGCCGCTCAAAATTTTCGGAATGCTCTCGACCATGAGCTCGAAATCCATTTTAAGCACTCCTCACGCCACGGCTGGCCCAGCGTTCCGCACGTCGGAATCCATAACTCGAAAAAGTAGTCAAAAAAAGAAACAGGCCGGCGGCAAGGGTATAGAACATAAACGGCATTTGGCTCGATCCGGCTGCAACATACGCCTGGCGCATAATCTCCACCAAACCGGTGACAGAGACCAGCGCGGTTTCTTTAAGGGCGCTTAGCCAGCAGTTGCCGAGACCCGGCAGCGCCAGTCGCAGAACCTGGGGTACAAGAATCCTGCGAAAAAGAAGCCAATCACTCATACCGACAGCGTAGGCCGCCTCGATCTGTCCCCTGGGAATAGCCTGCACGGCACCTCGCAATACCTCCGTCTGATAGGCGCCGTTGATCAGGCTGATGGCAGCCACTCCCGCGCTAAAGGCATTAATCTCAATGTATCCGTGATAGCCGAATATCCGTGCCAGATACATCACAGAACCGCTGCCGCCGAAGAAAAGCAGATAAATGATCAGCAGCTCCGGCACACCACGGGCAATGGTTGTATAAAAATCGAAAACGATTCGAATAGATCGGAAACGGGACAGTTTGGCTGTCGCCCCGATGGTTCCGATGATGAGGGCCAGGGCGAAGGCGCACACGGCAACCGTCAAGGTCATCAGTGTGGCCCACGCCATTTCATCTCCCCAACCGGTATTTCCAAAGCTGAGCAGGCCCATGTTAATTCGTCCTGAAAGCGATATCGTAAAGATCCGGGTCGAAAGGGGTGGAGTTTATCTTAAGACTCCGAATGGAATGATGGAATGGTGGAAAAATGGAATATTGGGATAAAATTCGGAAAAATATCTTGATTTTAATCCCTGCTTTGCCAATTGTATCGTAATAAGACCCCATCCTTCTGAACCCATTGTTCCAACATTCCTGTCTTCCATCATTCCACGGCATTTGTCTACGGCACAGCCAGTTTACTCTAACCTGGCCCAGCGGACCAGGTTTTCTAAGTATGAATAAACCCGACTATTTGGGTGAATTATCGAATCCGAACCATTTGACAGCCAGTTTTTGAATCGTTCCGTCTTCGCGCATCGATTTGAGCGCTTTATCAAATATCGCCTTGAGTTCCGGATCCTGCTTGCGGACGCCAATACCGTTGCCCAGACCAAATATATCGCCGGTCCAGGCCGGACCAAACAATGCCAGATCTTTGCCTTGATCCTTTTTCATAATGGGAACCCAGTAGGACAAAGATCCTTCAGCCGCATCGATGCGGCCGGCGCTGAGATCCAACAGTACATTTTCCTGGGAATCGTATTTGCGGATGGTGGCGACCTTACTGAAATATGTGTCTAGAAAATTAGAATGGGTAGTGGTCGTCTGGACGCCGATGACCTTGCCGTCCAAAAGTTTAAGCAAGCCGTCCATCACGCTTTGCTCGGCTGTGCTGATGTCATTGAGGGTAACCTGATCAGGGGAACTTTCAAACTTGGCCAGGGGGCTTGATTTTAAGGCGGCGAAAGATCCCGGGGTTTTGGCGTAGGGACCGGCAAAATCAATGACTTTAAGTCGCTTATGGGTCGTCTGCATCCCGGCAATGATACAATCATATTTTCCGGCTGTGAGCCCCGGAATGATTCCTTTCCAGGCATGGGCGGTGATTTCGCACTCAAGGCCGGATCGTTTGCAAACCTCGTTGATTACATCGATATCAAATCCGTACAGTTTGCCGGACGCATCGGTAGCATTCCACGGAGGATAAGCGCCTTCGGTAGCAACGCGCACTTTTTTCCACTCCTTGGCACCGCTGATCCCCGCCACCCCCAAAGTTAAAGCCAGAACCAAAATAATCCCCAATAATGTCAATTTTTTCATGGCGTGTCTCCTTTCTGTTATTGTTTTCCAATTAAAACTCACGTGCCAAAAACTGCCGGCAGCGCTCGGAGTCCGGATCTGCTAGAATCTTTTCAGGCGGACCTTCCTCCTCTATCCGACCTTTATCTATGAAAACCACGTGCGACGAAACTTCACCGGCAAAGACCATCTCATGGGTAACGATGATCATGGTTCGCCCTTCTTCGGCCAGCTGACGGATGACTCGCAGCACTTCGCCAACCAGCTCTGGATCCAGGGCTGAGGTGGGTTCATCAAAAAGCATCACCTGAGGATGACAGGCCAGCGCCCGGGCAATGGCCGCCCGCTGCTGCTGCCCACCGGAAAGATGGCTCGGATACTGGTCTCGCTTGTCGGCGATACCGACTTTGGCCAGAAGTTCTTCTGCTTCCGCAATGACTTCTTGTTTCGGGCGCTTCTGGACATAAATGGGGGCTTCGCTCACATTTTCCAAGACGGTCATATGAGACCAGAGATTAAAACTCTGAAAAACCATGCCCAATTGGGTCCGCGCACGATCGACCTGGCTGCGGTCGGCCGGCACAATGCTGCCGTCCCTCCTTTTTTGGGTACGAATCAGCTCACCCTGAAGGTAAATTTCACCGGCATCGGGCACTTCAAGAAAATTAATACAGCGCAGCAAGGTGCTTTTGCCGGAACCGCTGACTCCGATGATGCTGATCACGTCTCCTTCATGGGCAGCTAAAGACACCCCGCGCAGAACCTCAAGGGAACCAAAACGCTTGTGCAGGTCTTTGACTTCCAAAGCAACCGTCCGATTGAGTTTTTCTGCCGCCACCATGATTTTACCCCATAGCCAGCAACCCGTTCAGAGGCGGAAGAACCAGTTCCGGCACTTTAACTGGAAACCATGAATCCCGCCCGGGCGGGACTCAACCCGGGCTTTAGTCACAAAGCCCAGCGCAGTATGGCAAAAGATGAGCTGTGTGTCAATCAGGATACATGTCCCGATTTTGTGGACACTGGAATGCCTTGGAACGGCGAGTAAAGAACCCTTGAAACTTCGACTAAAAATCGTCATTGACATTTAAGCCCGCCTTCGATAGTTGAAGGTTAGCAGCTAGCGCTTCAGAACGAAATGAAAGATCGCTCCGGCACCCTATTTCGCCATCTAAAATTCGGGAAACCTGAAAACAATTTCCCATATTCGACCTCCATCACCACCTGATCGCATCCGAATGTGCATGCTACCTCTGATCGCCTAAATCTCAGGATCACCTTAAATACAATGAATTATGCAGGAGTGCTAAATGCATTTATGGGTTCTTCCTCGCAATTACTGCATTAATACAATCCACCATAATTGGGATCAAAACACCATCTTCAAGTTGTTTTATTTATTAGCAGGAAAGGAGAAGAAAATGGCTAATACCAAGATCTCCTGGTTAGGGCATGCGTCGGCATTGGTCGAATTTGCCGATCGCGTCATCTATTTCGACCCCTGGCTGGACGACAACCCTGTCTGTCCGATTAAACGCAGTGATGTCAAAAAGGCGACCGCTATTTGTGCAACCCATGGCCACGTCGACCACCTGGGGGATTCATTCGACTTGGTCCGACAGACCGGCGCGACACTCATCTGCACACCTGAGCTGGGATTCTACGCTGATTCCAAAGGCCTCAGGGAAGGCGAACATGTCTATGGGTTGAACACCGGCGGAAGCTGGCGCAGCGAGGGCTTCACGATTACCATGGTTCCGGCCTCGCATACCTCGGAAATCATGGGCGATGGCTGGGTGGACGGTCCCATTCAGCCGGGATCGGGTGCCGTTGGATTTATTCTGGCCATCGACAACGGCGGTTCGATTTACTTTTCGGGGGACACCGGCGTTTGCGCCGATATGCAAATAATTAGGGACCTTTATCGCCCCAACCTGGCCATTATGCCTGTCGGCGGCAAATATAACATGGGCTACCGCGAGGCAGCCTATGCCTGCGCTTTGCTTTGGCCGGAATACCTCATTGCCACCCATCATGGCACTTTTGAGGATCAACAACTGAATCTGGACAACCTGGAGGGGGAAATGAAAGTCCGCGCTCCGGGAGTGAAGTTGGTCAGGCTCAAGCCTGGTGAAAGTTTTGAATGCTGAAGCGGATGACTCCCGGCAGGCAATAAACCCTTGATCAAAGCGGCCGGGAGGTCAACCATGGAAGGGAGGTAAAGATGATTGAGTTGCATATACTTTTGGAACCACACGCAGGAAAGGAAATTGAACTGGAGTCTCTGTATTGGAATGAATACGTGCCGGGGATAAAAATTCAGAAAGGTTTTCAACGGTCCACCCTGCTCAAGAACCGCGACGCCATGCGGGAGTACCAGATTATTATCACCTTCGATAGTGAGGAGCTGCGGCTCAGATGGGTTGATTCCAGGGAGCACACGGAAGTCTGGCCCAAAGTGACGGCATTGTGCCAGCGGGTATCCTGGAGCGGTTTCGATAGCGTGGAAAAGCCTGGAAATCTTTAGCCGGAATCCAATAAAGCTTGCGGGTGGCGTCAAAAGGGGACCAAATATCTAAGAAGAAAGGGGGGAAAAGGAATTCCCTGTATAAATCGAAAATGAAGATGCGAGCCAAGGATTCACTTAGATCTTCAGAGAAATCTCTACACAGGGAAAAGCTCAATTATTAATAACTATTTTCACAGAAAGGAGGTCCGACATGCGACGGTTTTCTATACTTTTTACGGTGATCGCGTTGGCCGTTATGGTCTTTTTAGTACCTGCCAGAGCGGCCGAAAAATCCATCGTTATCGGTTTCCCGATGATTCTCTCAGGCGGAGGAGCCCTTTTTGGCCAGCCCGCCGTCAAAGGAGCCGAAATGGCAGTGAAGGAATACAATGACAAAGGCGGAGTACTGGGGAGACCTTTGCAACTGATTGTGCGCGATTGCGCCGGAACTCCGCAAGAAGCAACCCGCGTTGCCAAAGAGCTCATTCTAAAAGATAAAGTGGATTTCCTGGTAGGCGGACTGACGAGCTCTCAGGGCGTGGCCATTTCCGAGGTTGCCAAAACGGAGCAGGTCCTCTATATCGCACCCATTTCGAAAACCACAGCCATGACTGAACCGGGCAAGCTTCATCCTTATGTGTTCCGAGCGGCGGCGAATACGAATACCGAAGGAAGAAGTGCAGCCGTGTTTATGGCCAAGCATCCCTGGAAGCGAATCTATACCATTGGCCCGGATTATGAGTACGGTCAGATGGTTACCAAGGCTTTCGTGGAATGGATTAAAAAGATCAAACCGGAGGTCGAAATTGTGGGGCAAGGTTGGCCAAAATTGGGAGAAACGGATTACACGCCGTTCATCATGCCGGCCCTGGCAGCCAAGCCTGATGCCGCCTTTATTTCCCTCTGGGGCGGGCACTTTGTCACTTTTGCCAAACAGAGCGCGGACTATGGGTTCTTCGAAAAGGTGAAGATTGTGTCGGCCGGTGAAGCCGGTTGTCCGGAAACGGCGATGGCCTTAAAGGACGATTTACCCCTGGGGATCACCTCAAATTCCTACGACTTATTCTATTATCCCGACACCCCCGAGCACAATGCCTATGTTGCGAATTTAACGGCCTTTACCGGCGAGAAGTATCCTCCGAGTTGGGCCATTACGGGCCATACGGGGATACAGTGGCTGGCCGAAGCGATCCAGAAGGCGGGTTCCACGGACACCATCGCAGTGATCAAGGCCCTTGAAGGGTTGACGATTCAGACGCCCATTGGAAAACAAACCATGCGCGCCAAAGATCACCAGGCCACAAGGGGTCAGTTCTGGGGAACCACGACGAAAGTCGCGGAATATCCCTTCCCGATTTTACGACCGGTGGAATATATTTCAGCTGATGACCTGATGGATTAATTCCAAAAAAAGACCGATGTAATCGCCTGCCTGCTTTTCAGAACGGAGAGCAGGCAGGTTGATCATGGCTGCTTAAGACGTCTTGAAAACTCCGGTTGAGGCAGTGTTGTCGAAATCTTCGAGGATTTGCATGTATGAGCCTTCCCGATCCTTCTTTTCTGCTTATTCAGTCTTTGAACGGCCTCACCTATGCGATGTTTCTTTTTCTGATCGCATCCGGCCTTTCACTGATTTTAGGAGTCCTGGGAATTCTGAATTTTGCTCACGGCTCCCTTTATATGGTGGGTGCTTATCTCACCCATCATCTGGTTTCCCATTTCATCAATACCCCCGGTCACTTTTGGCTTGCTGTGATTTTGGGATCTATGATCGTGGCTGTCATCGGCGCCATCATTGAATCCGTGTTTCTCCGCCATTTATATATGCGCGAAGAAATCTATCAGCTTCTTTTTACCTATGCGCTGGTTCTCATCATCGGCGACTTTGCCAAGATAATATGGGGAACCGGTCAGCTTTCCGTCACACGGCCGGCGATCCTCAAAGGGGCGGTTGAGATCTTCGGAATATATTTTCCGAAATACAACATTTTCATTATCATGCTGGGTCCCTGTATTGCATTTCTTTTCTGGTTTATCCTGCTGCGTACACGCTGGGGCCGGATGATTCGGGCAGCGGCCCTGGACCGCGAAGCACTGGGCTCTCTCGGAGTAAACGTCAGCCGGCTGTATACGATTGTTTTTTTTATCGGCGCCTGGCTGGCCGGCCTTGGCGGTGCCCTGGTTTCCCCTGTTTCTGCCATCGTTCCGGGCATGGATGTGGAAATCATTGTCAATGCTTTTATCGTCGTGGTAATCGGCGGATTGGGAAGCTTTTGGGGAACTTTTCTGGGGTCACTCATTGTCGGCCAGGTATATGCGCTGGGTATTCTGGTTCTACCCAGGCTTTCGCTGGTTTTTATCTACGTCCTGATGGCGCTGGTCTTAATCCTGCGTCCCTGGGGCCTGTTGGGGAGACCATTGCAACGGTAAAGAAAAATGTCAAAGCAAGAGCGGTTTTTGATTCCCTTCATCCTGATTGTCCTCCTGATCCCTTTATCAGGATCGCGTTTCTATGTTTTTATGGCTACCGACATCATGATCGTCGGGCTATTTGCCGTGAGTCTCAATTTGTTATTAGGCTATACAGGCCTGGTTTCTTTCGGACACGCCGCCTTTTTCGGCATCGGGGCTTACACCTGCGCGCTGCTGATGAAGAAGGCATCTGTCGTCTTTGGATTGGCTTTTGTCGCCGCCGGAATCTTTGGGGCCGTAGCGGCCCTGATCATCGGCTTTTTTTGCATCCGCCTCACTAAAATATATTTTGCCATGCTGACGCTTGCTTTTTCTCAAATTGTATGGGCAACTGTCTTCAAATGGAATTCATTGACCGGCGGTGACACCGGCTTTATCGGAATTGACTTCCCCCGTCACCTGGATTCACCCATACGCTTTTACTACTTTACCTTCATCGTGGTAGCAATTTGTCTATATATTATTCGCAAAATGGTCAATGCGCCCTTCGGCCGGATGCTGACAACGATCCGGGAAAACCCTGAACGTACCGAGTTTATTGGGATCAATGTGAAACTCTTTCAGCTGGTCGCTTTTATGATCTCCGGATTCTTCTCAGCGCTTGCAGGGGCGCTCTTTGGAATTTTCAATCACAGTATCTTTCCGGACCTTCTTTTCTGGCCGGCCTCGGCCGAGGTGCTCATCATGACCATCCTGGGGGGAATGTACAGCTTCTACGGCCCGGTCGTAGGAGCTGCGGTTTTGTTATTTTTAAGAATGCAGGTTGGTTCACAAACCCAATATTGGCCGCTTATTCTTGGAACGTTTCTGGCCGTGCTCCTTTTTTTCTTTCCCGGAGGAATTATGGGTTTTCTGCAAAGTCAACTCACACGCCTGAGAGGTGTTAAATGATCCTGGACGTCAAAAATGTTAAGAGATCATTTGACGGTTTTATGGCGGTAAACGGAGTTAGCTTCGCAGTTGAGAAGGATGAGCTCTGTGCCATCATCGGACCTAACGGAGCCGGGAAAAGCACGCTTTTCAACCTCGTTACCGGGCATCTCCCTTTAGATGCAGGTGAGGTGATTTTCAATGGCATCGACATCACCCATATGCATGCCTACCAAATATGCCGACTAGGAATGGGCCGCTCCTTCCAGCGCAGTAATATTTTTCCCCGTTTAACGGTTTTTGAAAATATTCAGGCGGCCGTCCTGGCGTATCGGAGGCAGGGTTTTAATTTCTTCACCCCTGTCGGATCACTTTTCCGCGAAGAAACTGAGGAGATTCTGGAAAAAGTCGGTTTGCAGGAACTCAGCCGGGAGATGAGCGGTTCCCTGTCCTATGGATTTCAAAAGCAACTCGAACTGGGAATTGTGCTGGCTAGCGCGCCCAACATGCTGCTTTTAGATGAGCCGACCTCCGGGATGTCCGCCAAAGAAACCAATGCCACCATCGAACTGATTGGGAGAATCGCCCGTGAAAAAGGGCTCACTTTACTGTTTACCGAACACGACATGGCAGTGGTCTTTTCAATTTCGGAACGGATTCTGGTTTTGCATCAGGGGCAGATTATTTGCGAGGGAAAACCGGAGGAAGTTCGTAGCAATCCGGCTGTCCAAAGGGCCTACCTGGGAGAAGTGCGATGATTTTAGAAGTCAACGAGATTTACAGCGCTTACGGATTGAGCCAGATTTTATTTGGGATCTCCCTGAATGTTGCTGAAGGTGAGATTGTTTGTCTGCTGGGCAGAAATGGCGTCGGAAAAACCACTACCTTAAGGTCCATCATGGGCCTCACCCCGCCTCACGCCGGTTCCATCAGATGGAAGGGCGAGGAAATAGCCGGCAAACCCTCTCACCGGATCGCCCGGATGGGAATTGGTTTCGTCTGGGAAGATCGACGGATTTTCTCCGATCTGACGGTTTGGGAGAACCTGGATGTGGCCATCAAATCTGAAGGGACAAAAAAGAATGGCTGGACGATCGAAAGAGTGTTTGAACTATTTCCAGCGCTTGAGCCCCTTCGCAATCGCCGGGGGGGATTTCTCAGCGGCGGGGAACAACAGATGCTGACCATCGCGCGTGTACTCATGGGCAACCCGCAGCTGCTTCTTTTAGACGAACCCTCTGAAGGCTTAGCTCCCGTTGTGATCAAACATCTGGGACAGCAAATTTCCATCCTAAAAGATGAAGGAATGACGCTTCTCATTAGCGAACAGAACACAAAGTTCGCTTTAGACCTAAGTGACCGGCTGTATATCCTGGAAAAGGGAGAAGTGCGCTATGAGGGAAGCGTGGATGAATTTCAGAAAGATGAAGCGGCCTACAAGGCCTACCTGACCCTCTAACGCCTTCGCCGGCAACGAATTAGGACATAATTACGATAGGGCGTCAAATATCAGCCGCAACTATATTTGATAGGTCGCTATTCATAAAACAAATGAAAAAAGTCTTAGAACTTCAAAATAATCATCCGACTCGAATCCAATCGTGTGCGGTTGTTCTAGCACCGCTCCCGGGAAGAATGATGCCCTGTGGGCCATGGCATGATCCCTGTATGTGATTTGAACTGCAAAATGCTCGGGCAGCGGCAGGCGGCACTTTGATATATCATCCTGCAGGGCGGTTTGCACCCGCTCGATTATTTGGTCAACCGCCAGATGCGGATGGATATTGATGCTGGCATCCCCCACGCCGCGCTTTACCGCCACGGTTGCGATTGGGGGAATCAGCCATGTGGCATCCTCACAGATGCCTTCATCACCGGATACAAATACCAGCGGCACATTAACATAGGCAGCGGTATACACATGCATCAGTAGTTCCGAGGCATAGCTTCCATTGATTTTTAAACCGGCGATATTGCCCGAAATGGTATGGGCCAGGGGATTGGCACCCGAACCGGCCCGGGAGTGGTAACCGACCATCAGCATGGCATGAAAACTCCCATCGAGTTCCTGCACCATCGAAAACGGGTGACCGCTCCAGCCCCGGATCAGATGGGTATGTCTGGGCAACCTGGCGGCAATCAGGTTTCTGGCTGATGCGTGAGCGTCTTTGATCCAAATTTCCGTGGCGCCGGCCAGCAAAGCCCCTTCACAGGCCGCTGAAACCTCAGCTGTCATTTGTTCACGAAATTCGTTATAGTCCGGTTTAAGCCTGTCAGCCTCATCCCAATGAGTAACACCGGTAACCCCTTCAATGTCTGCACTAATGTATACTTTCATTTTCAAACACCTTTATTTCTGAAACCAGGCCGATATATTCTGGTAGGCCTATTTACAATTTTAAGATAGTGCCGTTTTTGCTAAAAAGGCCCAGCGCAGTATTGCAAAAGATGGGGAGGGTGTCAATCATGAGACAGGTTCTTGACTGATTCAATAAATTATATTATTATAATGGTCTAACCATTTTAATACTTTGCCCAAACATCTCAGTATTTGTCACTCAACACCATACGGGGACTGCATGTTTCAAGCCGCCAAACAAACCAAAGTGTTTCAGGACGTGGTCGAACAGATCCAGGAGGCCATTTTTGACGGTCGCCTGGAAACCGGCCAAACTCTGCCGGCTGAACGGGAATTAAAAGCCATGTTTAACATCAGCCGCGGTACCCTGCGCGAGGCCCTGCGCGTGCTGGAGCAAAAAGGTTTGATAGAAATCAAATTGGGTGTCGGCGGTGGTTCGGTCGTCAAGGCTGTCGATACCGAACAAATCAGCGAAAGCCTGGGGCTGTTGATCCGATCGCAAAAAGTTTCGTTAAATCACCTGGCCCAGTTTCGTGAGGACGTGGAGAGCATTATCGCGGCGCATGCAGCCCAATGGCACAGCCAAGAAGATATAAAGAGCTTAAAACAGCTTCTATCCAAAGCCCTGAAATGTGTTAAAAGGGGCCGTTCCCAACGCGACGCCTTTATAAACATTGATAAACAGATCCATATGGCAATGGCCGAGATAACCGGAAACCCTATTTATATATCGGTGCTGCATTCGATCCACGACAACATTCATCGGTATTACGATCGATTTCTTTCGATGGAGGAGCCGGAGCTTGAGGAAAATTACCGGGATCTTTGCGAGATTGTTGAGGCCATTGAGAACGGCCAGGTTGATCGGGCCCGCAAACTGGCCCAGCAGCATGTGAAACGATTTAACCAGTACATGAAAAAGAAAAAAGACGCTTCCGCATCAGGTTGAGCCGGTTGGGCGGTTGGCCGGCTCAACGGACTCAACCGGCCAACGGGCCCAACGGGCATCGGGCCAACCTGGTACTAACAATTATGACAAGGCATCGCATAGCTAAACATCCAATAATTGAAATACCGAAACGAACTGAGGTGACGTTCACCTGGAACGGTGGGCATATGACCGGCTATGAAGGGGAAATGATCTCTTCGGCCCTGTTTGCCAATGGTATTCATATTTTCGGGCACCACCACAAGGACAACAGTCCCCAGGGGATCTTCTGCGCCAACGGCCAGTGCTCCCAGTGCATGGTGACTGCAGACGGGTTGGCGCTAAAATCCTGCATGACCCCGCTAAAAGCGAAAATGGTGATTGAAAGCATTGAAGGTCTTGCGAAATTGCCGGATGATAACAGCATACCGCAAACCGGCGAAATACCCGTCAAAAAAGTCGATGCGTTGATTATCGGCGGCGGTCCGGCGGGGCTTTCGGCCGCAATCGAGCTGGGCAAACTGAGCGTCAATACACTGATTGTGGATGACAAGGACAGACTCGGCGGCAAACTCGTGCTTCAGACTCATAAATTTTTCGGCTCGGTCAAGGATTCCCATGCCGGCACCCGGGGTTTTGAAATCGGTAAGATCCTGCAGGAGGAGCTTTCAGCCCTCAGTTCCGTGGAAGTCTGGTTGAACACCACCGCCGTGGCCGTATTTTCTGATAATATTGTTGGGGTGGAAAAAGACAACCAATACAAAAAAATAAAGCCAAAAAAACTTCTGGTGGCCACCGGCGCCAGGGAGAAAATGCTCTCCTTTCCGGGCAACACCCTGCCCGGTGTCTACGGTGCCGGGGCCTTTCAAACCCTGGTAAACCGTGATCTGGTTAAATCCTCTGAAAAAGTGTTAATTGTGGGCGGAGGCAACGTCGGGCTTATCGCCGGTTATCATGCGATTCAGGCCGACATCGCAGTGGTGGCGCTGATTGAAGCCCTGCCACAGGTTGGCGGATACAAGGTGCACGCCGACAAACTCAAACGCCTGGGAGTCCCTATCTATACCGGCCACACGGTCGTGAGCGCCAACGGTGCGGACAAGGTTGAATCCGTCACCATTGCCCGCCTTGATGAAAACTGGAAGGTAATGCCCGACACCCATAAAACATTTGAAGTGGATACGGTTTTGATTGCCGTCGGCCTGGCCGAGGTCAATGAATTTTATCTCAAAGCCAGGCAGTGGGGAATGGACGTATTTTGCGCCGGCGATGCCCAGGAAATTGCCGAAGCGTCGGCTGCCATGTTCACCGGCAAGATAGAAGGCCATAAAATCGCCCAATCCCTAAACATCGATGTCCAACAAGTGCCCCGCGAATGGGATACCAAGGCCACCATCTTAAAATCAAAACCGGGACCGGCAACCCGACGCCGACCGCCGCAAAAAGAGGACGGGGTATTCCCCATATTCCACTGCTACCAGGAAGTTCCCTGCAACCCCTGCACCTCAGTATGTCCGGTGGGGACCGTCAAAACCCAGGATGATAAAATTACCGGACTGCCCTATATGGTTGACCTGAATGCCTGCACCGGCTGCGCAAGCTGTCTGGCGGTTTGCCCGGGGCTTTCGGTGACGATGGTGGACTACAGGGAAGATCCTGCTCACCCTTCGGTGACTCTGCCCTATGAAGTCTGGCGCGAAAAAGTAGAAGTCGGCCAGAACGTTCCGGTCACAGATATTGACGGCGCCATCCTGGGATATTATCCGGTTGATAAAGTAAGTTCACGGCGCAAATACCCCGGCACCCTCCTGGTGCGCTTAAAGGTTGATAAGGCCGCTGCCAAGGCTGCGGTGGGCATATGGGTCCAGGAAAAACAGATCGAGCCCTCAACAATTTACGAAAAAGATCCCCCGCCGGACGTGGCCATCGTGTGCCGCTGCGAAAGGGTGACGGCCGGAGAAATTCGCGCCACAATCCGAAGCGGCATCCGGGATTTAAATCAAATCAAAGCCTTGACCCGCGCCGGCATGGGTGCCTGCGGCTCAAAAACCTGCCGCCCCATGATCTGGCGCATATTTCAGGAAGAGGGCATCGACTTAAAATCGGTCACCGACCGGGTCGACCGGCCACTTTTTGTGGAAGTACCCATCGGGGTGTTTGCAGGATGCGATTAGGTAACTGATATTAAAATAATCGCATGGCCAATATTTCGCGATGAAACAAGGTAAAGACATAGATTTATAAAATCTCAAATTCCAATAATCAATGTCCGAAACAGTTTGGTCCGCCGACGGCGGATTGGTTATTGGAATTTGTTTGATATTTGTGATTTGTATTTTCTTATATGTGTCAAACTTCAAAGCAATTTTAGGGCACAAAATTTAAGGAGAATTCTTAAATTGGCATATGATGTAATCATCGCCGGTGCCGGATCCGTAGGGGTTCCCACGGCCATGTCTCTGGCTGAGCTCGGCTTTAAGCCACTGGTTATTGATAAGCACCCGTCTCCCGGCCAGGGAGAAAATAAGCACGCCATCGGCGGGATCAGAGCCACCCACTCCACTCCCGGGAAAATACTCATCTGCCGCCGTTCGATTGAAATATTTTCCACCTGGCAGCAGCTGCAGGGCGATAACATCGAATGGCTGCAGGGCGGTTATGTTTATCCGGTATACCGGATAAAAGATGAAAAACTGTTGACAGGATTGCTGCCGGCTCAAAAACAGCACGGCTTGAATATTGATTGGGCCGGTCCGCAGGAAATTAAGGCGCTGATTCCGGGAATCAATGCCGAGGGTATACGCGGCGGCACCGTGTCGCCCGACGACGGTTCCATTTCTCCCCTGCTTTCGATCAATGCCTTTTACCGCCGGGCGCTGGAGTTGGGAGCAGAATTTCGTTTCAAGGAAAACATCACCGAAATTATCTGTCACAAAGGCAAGATCGTGGGGGTGGCCACCGACAAGAACCGCTACAGCACTGATGTGGTAATTGATGCAGCCGGTCCAATCTCACCGGAACTGTGCCATACCGCCAAAGTGGACCTGCCGATTGTGCCCGATTCACATGAGGGCGCCATCACCGAACCGGTGCAGCCGTTTTTCCATTGCATGGTAGTCGATATTCGGCCGGCACCGGGTTCAAAAAGCTATTACTTTTACCAGAACAAACAGGGTCAGGTCATATTCTGTATTACCCCTGATCCACCGATTATCGGGAAAGACAAACGCGAGACCTCGGTATTTTTACCTCAGGTCTGTGCGCGCATGGTTCGGCTGCTGCCCCGCTTAAAAAGCCTGCGGGTGCGCCGTACATGGCGCGGTCTATATCCGATGACGCCGGACGGTGCGCCCCTGGTAGGCTGGAACCGGGAGGTAAAAGGCCTGCTGCACACCACCGGCATGTGTGGCCAGGGGCTGATGCTGGCACCCGGGGTGGCAGAACTCGCAGCCCGCCTGGTCGCCGGACAGACAACGGCAGAAGACGCGATTATCCTGGATGAATTTTCTCCGTACCGAAATTTTGAAAGGGATGAGGCGCTGAAGTAGGGGGCTGGTTGCTCGATGCTGGATGCTCGATACTGGATGCTGGATACTGGATGCTGGATGCTGGTTGCTCGATACTGGATGCTGGATGCTCGATACTGGATGCTGGATACTGGATGCTGGATGCTGGATGCTGGTTGCTCGATACTCGATACTGGATGCTGGATGCTCGATACTGGATGCTGGATGCTCGATACTGGATGCTGGATGCTCGATACTGGATACTGGATGCTGGATGCTGGATACTGGATGCTCGATACTCGATACTGGATGCTGGTTGCTCGATACTGGATACTGGATGCTGGATACTGGATGCTGGAAGGTATCAGGTATAGGGTATAAGGTTTAAGGTACAGGGGGGAAAGAACGGTGCCAGATAATAATGCGGGGTATTCGGCGCAGGAGACATACTTTGACCTCTGTTGTCTGTCATCTGATTAATTGATGCTTGATTACAAATATGAAGGGTAATATATAACGGGGTTAACATTGATAATAAACGGCCGGTAACCAGCAACAAGCATCCAGCATCCAGTATCCAGTATCCAGTATCGATTATCCAGCATCCAGTATCCAGTATCCAGCATCCAGTATCGAGTATCCAGCATCCAGTATCCCGCATCCGGCATTGCGAATCGGCTATGGAAGTCAAAACGCTACAATATTAGCATCGACAAGAAATTGTTGTTGATCATCAATTTAATTTTTTACAGACAATTGCCTAAAGGAGTTACGACATGCCCGATTATGATTTGAAAATAATCAAAACCCTGGAATACAAACGGCCCGAAGTTGACAAAGGATACGTAGATCAAACGCTGTATGTGAATGTTTCCGAGCCGGCCATTGCCATTAAGCCGGTGGATCAGAAAACCAAAAAGGTGTTCATCGGTGGCAAAGGCTATGATCTTTGGCTGCTCTGGAATGCGGTAGAGCCGACCACGCATTGGAATGATCCCCAGAATACCGTTTGTATCGCGTCAGGCCCGATGGGAGGCACCCCCATTTATCCGGGTTCGGGCAAGAGCATTGTCAGCACCCTTTCGCCCCTGACAGGCGCGGCAATAGACTCCAATGTCGGTGGATATTTCGGTCCGTACTTGAAATTTTCCGGCTTTGACGCCATGGAGATCCAGGGCAAGGCATCCGAAGACACCGTGATTTTTATTGACGGTATTCAACAACAGGTTCAAATATTATCGGCCTCCGGCCTGCCCGAAAATGCTTATGATCTGTCGACCCGGCTGACCGAACATTTTGCCGCCGGCAAACCACGCAGCATTTCCGTTGTTTCGGCCGGACCGGGAGCGAAAAATTCGTTGATCGGCTGTTTGAACTTTACCTGGTACGACGTCAAGCGCAAACGCGCCCGTTACAAACAGGCCGGACGCGGCGGCATCGGCACCGTATTTGCTGACAAAGGCATCAAAGCGCTGGTTGTGCGATGGGATTCGGTAACCGCCGATACGAATAAACCTGCGGATAAAACCGCCTTAAAAGATGTTGCCAAATCCTACTCCCGCGAAATTGTCGAACTGGACCCCAAACAAAACGAGATGGCACGCATCGGAACCACCCACCTGGTCACCATTATGAATGACCATGATTTGCTGCCGACCCACAATTTTCGTTACGGTTCGCATCCGCAGGCTCCCAATTTGGGCCAGCAGGTCTATCGCCTGCTTTTTGATCCTGGCTTTGACGGTTGCTGGATGGGCTGCACGGTCGCCTGCTCCCACGGGATCAAAGATTTCGTACCGTTTACCGGGCCTTTTAGTGGCCGGAAAGTATTTGTGGACGGACCCGAATATGAAACCATTGCCGGTTGCGGCTCCAACCTGGGCATTTTCGATCCGAGCACCGTCGTGGAATTAAATTTCTACTGTGACGCCTACGGCCTGGATACCATCTCGGTGGGCACGTCAATCGCCTTTGCCATGGAATGTTTTGAATTGGGGCTGATTAATGAAACCCACACCGGCGGTATGGATTTAAGCTTTGGCAATCGCCTGAGTGCCCTGCAGCTGGTTCACCAAATGGCCGCCGGCGAAGGCTTTGGCCATATCATCGGCCAGGGGGTTCGCAAAATGAAAGAAATATTCGCCAGAGACTATGCAGCCGATCCGGCTGTCATGGCGGATATCGGCATGGAAGCCAAAGGCCTGGAATTTTCGGAATACATGACCAAAGAGTCCCTGGCCCAGCAGGGCGGATATGGTCTGGCGCTCAAAGGACCCCAGCATGATGAAGCCTGGCTGATATTCCTGGACATGGTGCATAACTTTATGCCGACCTTTGAACAAAAGGCCGAAGCGCTGCACTGGTTCCCCATGTTTCGCACCTGGTTCAGCCTCTGCGGCCTGTGCAAGCTGCCCTGGAACGACATCGTGCCCGAAGACAACAAAGACACAAAGGAACCGGCCAAAGTGATGAAACACGTCAAATGGTACACCGATTATTTCAGCGCGGTGACCGGTCGACCGGCCGCCCCCGAGGACTTGGTAAAAATGAGTGAAGCCGTCTACAATTTTCAGCGGATTTTTAATTTAAAAATGGGTTTTGGCCGCCGGCAACATGACGCTTTGCCCTACCGGGCTGTGGGACCGGTAACCGAGCTGGAATACGAGTCCAGAACTGAACGCTATGACACGCAGCTGCAGGAAAAATGCAATGTGGCTACCACCGGTAAGACCACTGCCGAAAAATTGGGCATTTTGCGCGAATACAGGCAGGCCCAGTACGAGAAGCTCAAAGATGCCGTTTATCAGCGCCGGGGATGGACGAACGACGGTATCCCCACGGTTGAAAAGGTGAAAAGCCTCGGCATCGATTTCCCGGAGGTACTGGAACTTCTCAAGGCCCACGGAGTCCAGTAGTGATAAAGGTCTCTGACAAAACAGTCACCTGGCATGAGGGGATGACCATCAGCGACTTGCTCAGCGAACTCAATGATCCCCATCCCTATGCCGTGGTACGCATAAATGAAAAGTATGTCTCGCGGCCCAACTTTGACAAAACAGCCATCCCGGATGACTCGGAGGTTTTTTTAATTCCGATGATCGCAGGAGGTTGAGGCCTTGTTTGTAGATTCGGTCCCCGCTATGGCATATAAATTGTATTGGGAGATCTACGATCATCTAACAATTGAATATTTTCGATTGAATATTGAATATTTAAGGTATTCTCTCGATTTTAAAATGGCCAGAGCGAAGCGACATCCACTCCGCCGCCGGCGGATCAATTCGCAATCTTCAATCTTCATTTCAGGCTTTCCCCACATTTGCAATCTACCAAAGGAAGTGATATTATTAACATTGTTTAATCAATTAACGGCCTTGCATGTTACTGGATAAGATTGATCGATGCTTATCGTTCAAACGGGTCAAGTTCTGTTTAAGTTTCAGACCTTTCCGGCCGATATAGGCCTTGTATTGTAAATATTTTGGGGAGGTAAACATATCGGGCAAAAATGAATACGTGTTGACCGGGGAAAGTTGTTTGACGTCGATCCTGGGGGGACAGCGGTTTATTCAGCGGGGCTTACCCTTTGATTTCTCATGAAATTCCTTGACTTATCGACAAGAATATAATTTAGTTTAATTATACGTTTGAAGTTCAGTTAATCCTGATTTTAATTCTTGATAAGTTAAGAAAAAAGGTTGGTCCTGAATGTTTGTCATCAGTAATTTATTAGCCGCCGTTGCCGAAGTTCTAAGATGGGTACTCAACATTTTCATGTGGATTGTAATCGCCCGTGCGATTCTGTCATGGGTTAATCCGGATCCATATAATCCGATCGTCCGCTTTATTCACAATGTGACCGAGCCCGTACTTTACCAGATTCGAAGGAGAATCCCGCTGAACTTTGGCGGTATTGATTTTTCTCCGATCATCGTTCTTTTGGCTGTGATCTTTCTGCAACGATTCGTTGTGGCAAGCTTAATTGAACTGGCCCGATCGTTGCGTTAAACAGAAAGGCAGGTGACCCAATGAACCTTACTCCCCTTGATATACAGCAGCAGAAGTTTAAAACCAAATTTCGTGGGTTTGATATCCGGGAAGTCGACGCATTTCTCGAGCAGCTGGCAAACGCCTTTGAAGGGCTGCAAAGAACCCACAAGGATTTGCAGGAAGAGGTTCGGCGACTTGAACTGGAAATTCAGGGCTATCGCAAACGCGAAGAAACTTTTAAACGGGCCCTGCTGAATTCTCAAAAAGTCCTGGACCAAATGAAAGACAATGCCCGTAAATCAGCTGAGTTGATTATCGCAGAATCCGAAGTCAAGGCTGAAAAGATATTGAACAAAGCCCATAACCGACTTGCACAATTGCATGAGGATATATCGGAATTGAAACGACAGCGCATGCAAATCGAAGTGCAGATCAGCTCGATTATCGAGGCTCACAGCAAACTACTTGAAATCAGTAAAGAGGGCACCAAAGAAATGGATGAGGAGGATGCCAAGCTGAAAGTATTGAAACAAGCGAAGTAGGGCAAGGGGCGCGGAAACAAAAAAATACCGGGGATCGCGCCGGATATTGGCGCAACGCCGAAGGCGGGCCAAATCACAAGCCCGCCGTGGCGGATTGATTCATTTATTTCCGAAGCCCCATGACGTCCATCGTCACAATTAGCCACGAAAGGACCCGGATTAGCACAGCGAAAATTGCGCTCAATCAGTTTACCGGCCGAAGGCGTATTCGCCGGATCAAGCGAATAAGTTAGCCTGATTGTAGCTATTATTATTGCGATCGTTTTTTCAATTCTGTGATAATCCCTGTAATTCCGTGGTAATTTTTTTCAAAGCGACTATTTGTGTCAAAGCAGGGGTTTTGAATGGCAAAAATTGATGCATTTTTTAAACTAATGAACGAACAGGGAGCTTCCGATCTGCATCTGGCGGCAGGCTCCCCCCCGGCCCTTAGAATCCGGGGAGATATTGAGCGTGTTAAATATAAAGTTCTGGATAACGATGATTTAAGGGGCATGCTTTACGAAATTGCTCCGGAACAGAAAATTAAAACATTCGAAGAAACCGGCGATATTGATTTTGGTTACGAGATACCCGGACTGGCCAGATATCGCGCCAATTTTTTTATGCAGAAAAATGGTGTAGGAGCTGTTTTTAGAGAAATCCCCAGTGCCATCATGACTGCCGAACAGCTTGGTCTTCCGGCGGTGGTGTCAAAACTGGCCTCGCTGCCGCGTGGGCTGGTTCTGGTTACCGGGCCTACCGGAAGCGGAAAATCTACTACGCTGGCGGCGATTGTCGATGTCTCCAACCGGGCACGCAAAGATCACATTATCACGGTCGAAGACCCGATCGAATTTGTGCATACAAGTCAGGGTTGCATTGTCAATCATCGCGAGGTGGGAGTACATACAGAATCATTCTCAACAGCGCTGCGCGGCGCCCTGCGCGAAGACCCGGATATCATTCTGGTGGGAGAAATGCGGGATCTCGAAACGATTTCGCTGGCTGTGGAAGCGGCATCCACCGGCCACCTGGTATTTTCCACCCTGCATACATCCAGTGCCTACAAGACGGTCGACCGGGTGATTGAAGTTTTTCCATCCCATGAGCAACCGCTCATTCGCTCAACCCTTGCCGATGGGCTGCGGGCCGTTATCGCCCAGACCCTTTTTAAACGCATTGATCGCAAAGGCAGAGTGGTTGCGCTGGAAATCCTGATCGCCAGCCCGGCGGTCAGGAACCTGATCCGGGAAGGCAAAACGCATCAGATTCCTTCCATGATCCAAACCGGTAAAAAGTACGGCATGGTTCTACTGGATGATTCCATCATGGATCTTTACAAAAAAGGAATGATCAGTGCCGAAGAAGGTTACGCCAAAGCAAATGAGAAGAGCCGCTTCCGCCCCCTGCTCACCGCACCGCCGGCTGATTTTACGGAAGCCTAGCGTGAAATTATGAAAAAACAGGAAATCGATCATATTCTGGTAAGAATGCTTGATTTTCATCGGGATGTTTCCGATCTGAATTTTACGGTCGGAAAACCCATGCAGGTTGAGAGCGCGGGAGAGCTGATCCCCGTTGAAATCAAACCCAGTTTTAAAGCGCTGACTCCTTTTCAGACTGAAATACTGGCCTTGAATCTCATCAACCAGGACCGTCGATTGACGAAAGCACTGATGACAACGGGATCCTGCGACCTTTCATACAGCTTGCCCGGTAAAGCCCGCTTCAGGATCAATATATTCTCCCAAGGCGCCAACATTTCCATCGTTTTGCGTAAGCTTGAGTCTAAGATTCCGACCATCGATGAACGGGGTTTGCCAAAAGCCATGTACCAGATTGCCAAGGAGATAAACGGCCTCGTCTTTGTCACCGGCGCCACCGGTTCCGGTAAAACTACGTCGCTGGCTGCAATTTTGGACCAGATCAACGAAACCAAATCCGTTCACATCATCACCCTTGAAGATCCGGTGGAATATCAGCATCCCCATAAAAAATCGACCTTTAACCAGCGCGAACTCGGACTGGATTTTAACCTCTACGCCAACGGTCTGCGAGCGGCTCTGCGGCAAGCACCCAAAGTGATACTGGTCGGTGAAATGCGTGACAGGGAAACAGTCGAAATCGGACTCAGTGCTGCTGAAACCGGCCATCTGGTGCTAACCACTTTGCATACCGTCGATGCCGGCTCTACGATCAACCGTATCATCGGCATGTTCCCCAACGAAGATGAACGCCAGATACGGATTCGACTTGCAGATTCGGTGCGTTGGATCGTGTGTCAGCGATTATTACCGAAGATCGGTGGCGGCCGGGTCGCCACTTTCGAAATCCTGGGAACCAATATGCGGATCCAGGATACAATTCTGCACGGTGAATCCGAAGGAAAAACATTTTACGATATCATGGAATCCAGCAATGCCTTTGGGATGACTACCTTTGATCAGCATCTTGTCGGGTTATTTGAGGCAGGCCAGATCACCCAGCAAACTGCCATGACCTATGCTTCCCAGAGGGGAATTGTGGGTCGCGGTATCGACGCCATCAAAAGTTCGCGGGGCGAAACCACCTCCAGTATCGAAAAACTGGAAATTGATCGCACTTACAACAAGGCCATCTAAAGGTACTTATGGACATCACATGCAGTAGCTGTTCGAGTAAATTCCGGATCCCCGATGAAAAAATTCCCATCGGCCGGGTGAGCAATTTACCCTGCCCTAAATGCAAGGTTCGGATTACGATAGATCCGGCCAAGAAAACCGGCGCGGGTATTCTCGCCTTTGAACAATCAAATGAAAACGACAGCTATGATGCCTCTGACAAGCCATTCGATTTTATTGAAGAAGAAGGCCTGACGGCCCTGCTGTGCGAACCAAATCCCCTGGCCAGCAGTACCATCCAAAATGCCCTTAACTTGATGGATTATCAAATCACAATCTCGGAAAATGCGAGGGATGCCCTCAAACGAATGCGCTACCACGTGTATGATCTGATCGTCATCAATGAAAGTTTTGATACGAAAAATCCCGACTCTAACGGGGTTCTGATTTATCTGGAACGTCTGTCAATGGCGGTCCGCCGCAAAATATTTGTTGCCATGATCAGCAGCCGATATCGCACGATGGATAACATGATGGCATTTCACGCCAGCGTCAATCTAATCATCAACATCAAAAACATAGAAGATATCGGCAAAATATTAAGCCGCGGCATTACGGATACCGAAATATTTTATCGCGTCTGGATGGAAACCCTCAAGGAATCCGGCCGTATATAGGGACCCGCTGGATTCCAGTCGCCCCCAAAACGCCCTGCCTAATATGATGCAAAAGAAAAAATATACCTGCAGTGACTACCGTGAAGAGATGCGCCTGCTCGGTTTGAAAAAGCGCCTGATTGAAGAAACATTGAGCTCGACGGAAAAGCAGATTATCGAAGCCGAGATTGCCAAACTGGAAAAGACCCTGCAACTGGATTAGAACGGCCTTACAGTATATTTTACTAAATCAATCCGAAACCCGCCTCCACCCGATAACCACTTTTCTTAAAGTCTCTCACAAAGCTGGCAGAGCACACCGAGTATTTTATTCTCTGTTAGCTCTGCGGACTCGAACGAAGTGGGCGAGAGAATCGTCTTTTTTCGATCTTCTGTCATCTGTCTTCCGTCTTCTGTCATCTGACATCTATTTTCTGTCATCTATCATCTGAATTCACAATCGCATCAACAATTTTAACCGTTGCCAGGGTTCCAGCGGCATCATGCACCCTTACGATGTGGGCGCCGTTTAAGATGGCGGCGGCTACGGCAGCCTGGGACCCGGTCTCGACGAGGGGTAAATCCGGCAGTATATCCGTTTCCTGGGTTTCTTTTAAGATTTTGCGAATGAAGGATTTGCGGGAAGCACCGATCAGAATCGGGGTATCTAAAGATTTGAAGGCCGGCAGATGCTTGATCAGCATAAGATTATGTTCCACCGTTTTACCGAACCCGATTCCGGGATCCAGAATTATTTTATCCGGAGAAATCCCCAGACTCCCAGCCCTTTTGGCAGCATCTGCCAGAAAGTTTAGGATTTCCTGAATCAGGTTATCATAGTGGGGTGACTGCTGCATGCTCTTCGGGTCTCCCAGCATATGCATCAGAATCACGGGAGTGTCATATTCGACGGCAACCGCTGCAAGCCCGGGATCAAAGCGCAGGGCGGCGACATCGTTGATGATCGAGGCCCCGGCGTCAAGGGCCCGCCGGGCAACTTCGGCTTTGGTCGTATCAATGGATATTGGGGTAGAAATGCGTTGGGAAAGCTTTTCGATCACCGGCACGACCCGGCGAATTTCTTCTGCAACAGATACCGGATCTGAAAATGGCCGCGTGGATTCACCACCGATATCGATGATGGCAGCACCGTCGGCCGCCAGTTTAACACCCTGGGCCACGGCGGTATCGCAATCGAAAAATTTACCGCCGTCCGAGAAAGAATCCGGTGTTACATTGACGACGCCCATGATGCAGGTTTGCCGTCCAAGCTCCAGGGTGTGGTCTAACCATGACAAATGATATGTTTTGCGGGCATGCATCAGGTCAGGTCGGTTTGGAAGCGGCCTGTGTCTCCGGGTCCGGGTCGTCAGGTTCATGAGTATGAAGTTTGATGCCGGGTCTTAAGGCTGTAATCAGTTCATCCAGTTCTTGGCCCATAACGGTTTCTTTTTCGAGCAATTCTTCGGCCAGTTTGTGCAGAACGTCCATATTTTCCTTTAAGACATCCGTGGCACATTGATAGGCATCCTTGATCAGTTTGTTTATCTCATCGTCAATCTTTTGCGCGGTGGCTTCCGAATAATCCCTGTGCTGGGAGATTTCCCGTCCCAGAAACACCTGCTCTTCACCTTTGCCATATGCCAGCGGGCCTAGCTCCTCACTCATACCCCAGTTTCTGATCATCGTCTGGGCCAGGTCGGTGGCCTGTTTGATATCATTGGCAGCCCCGGTGCTGATGCGGTTAAAAACAATATCCTCTGCCACCCGGCCACCGAAGGCCACCGCCAGCTCGCTTTCAAGCTGGTCCTTGAATCTGAAATCACGCTCTTCGGGCAAAAACCAGGTGATGCCGGCAGCGCGCCCTCTTGGCACAATGGTGATCTTGTTGACGGTATCGGTACCGGGCAAAAAGCGGGCCACCAGCGCATGTCCGCCTTCATGGTAGGCGGTAACTTTGCGATCTTCTTCCTTGATCACCTTGGATTTGCGCTCCAGTCCCATGTAGACTTTGTCTTTTGACTCGTCAAAGTCGATCATCTCAATCTTTTCTTTGTCGCGTTTGGCCGCCAGCAATGCCGCCTCATTTACGAGGTTCTCCAGATCAGCCCCGGAAAAACCGGGAGTCCCTTTGGCCAGAATATGCGGATTTACATCCGGACCGATAGGTGTTTTTTTCATGTGTACCTTAAGAATTTTTTCACGGCCTTTGATGTCCGGCATGGAAACCACAACCTGCCGATCAAACCGCCCGGGACGCAGCAAAGCCGGATCCAGCACATCCGGCCGGTTGGTGGCCGATATCAGAATAACACCTTCATTGGATTCGAATCCGTCCATTTCGACCAGTAGCTGATTAAGCGTCTGCTCTCGTTCATCATGACCGCCCCCCAGACCGGCACCGCGATGGCGGCCGACGGCATCGATCTCATCGATGAAAATAATACAGGGTGCGTTTTTCTTGCCTTGAACAAACAGGTCCCGTACCCGCGATGCCCCCACACCGACAAACATTTCAACGAAATCCGACCCGCTGATGCTGAAAAACGGCACACCGGCCTCCCCGGCGATTGCCCGTCCCAGAAGGGTTTTCCCGGTTCCCGGCGGGCCCATCAAAAGTACGCCTTTGGGGATCCGGCCGCCCAGCCGGGTAAATTTCTTGGGATCTCTGAGAAACTCGACAATTTCTCCCAGTTCTTCTTTGGCCTCGTCGATGCCGGCCACGTCTTCAAAGGTGACTTTTTCGGATTGGTCGGTATTCAGCCGGGCCCGGCTTTTACCGAACGACAATGCTTTACCGCCGCCGGCTTGCATCTGCCGCATGAAAAATATCCAGACGCCAATTAGCACCAGCATCGGAAACCATGAGACCAGCACTGACATATACCAGGGATTCTCCGCAGGAGGTTTCGCGCTGATCGTAACACCTTTTTTTCGCATAATGTTGATGAGATCGTTGTCCGGAGGGGCGTAGATTTTGAAACGGTTACGAGCGGTATCCGTAACGAGCAGTTCCTGACCCTGGATCACCACCTCGGAAACACGCTCATTGTCTACCATATCCAAAAATTCGGTATAGCTGATGCTGGTTTCCGCCATGTGCTGCTGACTGAAAAGATTGTAAAGCATGACCATCATCAACGTGATGACCAACCATAGGGCCAAATTTTTATAAAACGGATTCAAATGTGATTACCTCCCGGGCTGAAATTGTTGAATATTGTATATTGAATAATGAATATTTATGGCAGTCGCTACGCTCCATCGCTTTAATAAAAAACAGAACTGATCCGTCAAAGGCGAACCTTGAATATTCACTATTCAATCGGCGATATTCAATACTTAATGTAAGTATCCTGTATCTTGGATAAAATATCAAGTATCAAGTTAGCCGACTCTTGATTATAAGCAAATCTAATCATTATAGCGCATTAAGCAAGCAAAAGTTCGGCTTTGAGGATGCGCCGGGTTGCTGAAACTACTTTAACACAATTGTCAATCCGGTGACCGGCGAGCCAGATAATTTTACCAGCGTTTAAGAGCAGAGGGCATAATCGGCGCTGAGGCCGGGGAATTTTATTGTCAATAAAATATTTCTTAACCTTTTGGGTGCCGTTTACGCCCAAAGGAGAGAACCGGTCGCCCGGTCGAGGATTGCGTACTACCAGCGGAAACTGCAGACGATCCATATCAAAAAATGCCAGGTTTTTTCCGATAGTGTTAAAATCGGGCAGATCATCGGCTCCAAGTTCGGCGAGTTTGATAGTTGCGCGGGCTTCCTGGATGAATAAAGCGCCCGGAGGGGCAATCGTATACTGATAATCAATCACAGCCGATCCATCGGATCCGTCGCAGCTAACCGAAGCGTCGCTTTTACGGTTGTTGATCGTCAGATCTGCTGACCTCAATCTAACTCGAATTCCATCGGGCAAATTCAGGCAACCCGCAGCGGGGCTTTTGTCAATCAGGTTCAGCACAGCATCAATATGCGCCAGGGTGATGCGCCGCAGATCCATTTTAACTGACAGAATCGCCCTTCTAATAATCCGTCTTTTAGCTGAAGCGGCCAACCGTTCCAACCGACCTAAATCTATGCTGACGGCGTCGGGGCCCTTGACTGAGATACATTTGTTAAAGTCTTTGCTGAGAATGTTCTCAAGCCATTGATCCTCTGCCCGCATAATGGTTGCAAGCCGGTTAAGGGCTTCAATGATCGCGGGATTATATGCTTTTTCCAACTCGGGTATTAACTGATGCCGAATCCGATTGCGCCGAAAGGACAGATCTGTATTGGATGCATCGGTAACAAAAAGCAATTTTTTTTCAGCAATATAATCAATTATCTCAGATCGTTTAAGCTGAATTAACGGACGAACGATTTTACCGCCCCGGACCGGAGCAATTCCGGACAGGCCTAGCGGTCCGCTTCCGCGCAGCAAATTCATGAGCACCAGTTCGGCGTTGTCATTGCTGTGGTGCCCAATGGCGATTTTATTAAAGCCGTTTCGGGCGGAAATTTCCTCAAAAAATCCATAGCGCATCTTGCGCGCTGCTTCCTCCAGGGAAAGGTGAGCACTTCGCTGAAAATGGCGCACATCTTTTTTTTCAATGTAACAAGGCAAATTGAGTCGCCGGGCAAGTTCAGCCACGAATTCTGCATCACGGTCCGAATCTTTCTGGCGCAGGCAGTGATTCAGATGAGCAATCGCCGATCGACGCGGGTGTTCTTCGTTCAGGGTGTGCATTACATGCGCCAGAGTAACGGAATCCGGCCCTCCGGAAACAGCGATCAAGACAGAATCGTCCGCCGCCAACATTCGGTGGGTTGCAATAGTTTGCTTGACAGTTCTGAGGATCTTTTTTTCAATCTTGCTTTTTGATCTGTCTTTGCCGGTCCCCATAAAATTCACCCAAACTTCATTTAAGTCGGATTGATTTTGGATTATACACCTGAAAGTAAAAGGTCACCAAAATTCCATAATAGATATACAAGAATACCTGAATGAGCATCCCCAAGTCAACTGCCCATAAACCTGTGAACCCTGAACCTTTGGACCCATAATATTTTTCTTGCAAAAAACTTATTATGACGTATTTTAGTCACTGGTTGTGCTAGGTGGGGAGCTAGCGGTGCCCTTTTCCCGAAATCCGCTTTACGCGGGGCTGAACTCCCGCCCAAGGGCCTTATACTTGGATAACCTGAACCATTTTGATCGGACACCTCGCAACAGACGGTCGCGAACCTCGTCAGATCCGGAAGGAAGCAGCGATAAGTGATGCAGTCTGTGTCGTGGATTGATCCCGGTCTGCATAATGGTCCGGGTTTCCCAAAAAAGGTTCGAAGGTGGGTGCACAACCACTCTTTTGAATTCGGAAGGTGGAATGCGGAAGTCGGAATTATTCGATTGCGGAATGATCGCGCCTAGAGCAACGGGCATTGCGTGATGAAAAATGCAAGAAGCCCTGGGATTGAGGACCGAGGCGTTTGATTGCAGAGTTCGGTTTTGAGCTGATCCCTCCTTTTTTAATCGTTATGTGCCATGCCCTTTGCCGTCTTTCCTGAGCCCTCAATCTTATGCCCGGTATCTTTAGTACTGAGGCTTCAACCTTTCACCGTCTGCCGTTTACCGTACCCGCCCGGACCCATCATTCCAATCAACCAAATCCATCGCCCAGCAACCGGAACCAGCATCCGACATCAGGCATCCAATATCCAGAACCCATCACCTGTATTCATAGGACAGAATTCCATTGCCGTGCACCGTATGCCCTGTACCGACTACCCCGCATTTTTATCTGGCACCGTTTTTTCCCCCCTATACCTTAAACCTTATACCCCATACCTGATACCTACCGGCATCCAGCATCGAGTATCCAGCATCGAGTATCCAGGAACCGACTGAAGTTCAGAACATGAACTGCGGATAGCATCTGAGTGATAACCACCCAATTTTTCCTATAAAACCTTGCTATTACCACCTTGACAACGTTTCAACTGGTCTTATTTTTCAAATCAACTATTACAACCTCATATGACCGGGAGAATATTTCTAGCAATGTCAGCTAAAAAGGAAATTAAAATTCAAACTGACTCTGAGGAGGCCAAAAAAAATGTGAAGGCCGCTGAAGCCGTCGATAATAATAAGCAAGACTTTAAACGTGATTCTGAGAAGGCGGCTGAAAATCAGGTTGATGACCCGCTGGAGGATCTGGCAGAAAAGCTTAAGTTAAAAGAACAGGAAGCCCAGGAAAATTACGACCGCCTTTTGAGGGTTTCGGCCGAGTTCGATAACTATAAAAAGCGCGCCTCCCGGGACATGGAAGAGTTTCGCAAGTTTTCCAACCAGTCCTTGATAAAAGAGATGCTTTCGGTAGTGGATAATCTGGAATTGGCCATGAACTCAACCAATGGTCATAAGAATATCGACAAAGGGCTGCTGGATGGTCTGGAAATGACGCACAAAGAAATATTAAAGGTCTTTGAAAAATTTAGTGTCAAACCCATCAGCGCCAAAGGCCAGCCATTTGATCCGACGTTCCATGAAGCAGTCATGCAGGAAGCAACCGATGAGTATCCTGCGAATACGGTTATCAATGAACTGCAGAAAGGCTATTTAATTCATGACCGACTGCTGCGGCCCTCGATGGTAGTGGTCGCCAGCTCCAAAGAAAAGAAGGACGACACCAAATCTTAAGGTAAGATGAGGATTTAACAATTAATAAAGAGGCTGTTTCAAAACGTTTCAATTTGTGAATGATCAGCAACGTCAGTCAGTCTGACGCAGAGAATATATAAATTGGGATGTTTTGAAATCGCCTCGAGGGATAAATTTTAGTTGATATAAAGTTTAAGGAGGGAAGAGACATGTCAAAGGTAATCGGAATCGATCTCGGTACCACGAATTCATGCGTTGCTGTTATGGAAGGTCCCGACGCAACGGTAATCACGAATCCGGAGGGTGGACGGACAACGCCTTCTATCGTGGCAATTAACGATGGTGGTGAGAGATTGGTAGGCCAAATAGCAAAACGCCAGGCCATCACCAACCCTGAAAACACGGTGTTTGGCGTTAAAAGGCTGATTGGCCGCAAATACGCATCCAAGGAGGTGCAGAATGATATAAAAATTCTCCCATTTATAATTGAACAGGCCAGCAACGGTGACGTTCGCATCAAAATAAAAGGCAAACAATACAGTTCCGCGGAGGTATCCTCTTTTATTCTGGCCAACATTAAAAACACGGCCGAGCAATATCTTGGTGAGAAAGTAACGGATGCGGTCATCACCGTTCCGGCATATTTTGATGACAGTCAGCGTCAGGCGACCAAGGATGCCGGCAAAATAGCGGGGCTGAATGTTTTAAGAATCATAAATGAGCCCACGGCTGCGTCCCTGGCTTATGGACTGGACAAAAAAAAGGAAGAGAAGATCGCCGTTTTCGATCTCGGGGGAGGCACCTTTGATATTTCAATTCTTGAAATCGGAGAAGGTGTCTTTGAAGTTAAAGCCACCAATGGCGATACCCATCTCGGTGGTGAAGACTTCGACCTGCGGCTAATCGATTATCTGGCCGATGAATTTAATAAGGACCAGGGGATTGATCTAAGAAGCGACAAAATGGCGCTGCAGCGTTTGAAGGAAGCCGCTGAAAAAGCCAAAATGGAGCTTTCATCTTCGATGGAAACCGATGTCAATCTTCCATTCATTACCGCCGATGCCAGTGGCCCCAAACATCTCAACATTAAAATCACCCGGGCCAAGCTTGAGTCTCTGGTAAGCGAATTGCTGGACAATCTGGAAAAACCCTGCCGGGCAGCGCTCAAAGACTCCGGATTATCAACCGGGGAAATCAATGAGGTTATTCTGGTCGGCGGCATGACCCGCATGCCTGCAGTTCAGGAACGCGTCAAAAAGATTTTTGACAAAGAGCCCCACCGGGGTGTAAATCCGGATGAAGTTGTTGCCCTGGGCGCCGCCATTCAGGGCGGTGTATTGAAAGGCGATGTTAAAGATGTTCTTTTGCTCGATGTCACGCCGTTGTCTCTGGGAATTGAAACCCTCGGCGGTGTCATGACCAGGTTGATCGAAAAGAACACCACGATTCCGACTAAAAAGAGCCAGACCTTTTCAACGGCAGCCGACAATCAACCGGCTGTATCTATTCATGTACTGCAGGGCGAACGCGAGATGGCCGCCTACAATAAAACCCTGGGCCGATTCGAACTGGTCGGCATTCCGCCGGCTCCCCGGGGGATACCTCAGATTGAGGTGACCTTCGACATTGACGCCAACGGAATCGTGAATGTTTCCGCCAAGGATCAAGCCACCGGCAAGGAACAGTCGATACAGATAACCGCATCCTCCGGCTTGTCCAAGGAAGAAATCGACCAACTGATAAAAGACGCCGAAATGAACGCTGATGAGGATAAAAAGAAACGGGAACTGGTTGAAGCTCGCAATCAGGCAGACGCCCTTATCTATTCAACTGAAAAATCTATCAAAGAGTTGGGCGACAAAGTCGACGATGAAACCAAAAGCAAGGTTGAAGCAGCATCCGCCGCTCTGAAAACAGCCATTGAAGGCGAAGACACAGAAGAGATAAAACGGCTCAGTGAAGAGTTGACCAATGTTTCACACAAACTGGCAGAAGCCATGTACCAGCAGGCTTCCGCCGCCGGGCAACAGGCAGATCCCGGAGCAGAATCTGCCGAACAACCCGGTGGTGCAGCCCCGGACGAAGATGTCGTCGATGCGGATTTTGAAGAGGTGAAAGAAGAGGATAAAAAGTAAAGATTATCTTGTTAGGATTTTAAAATCCCGTGACGCTTCTTGCAGCCGCGGGATTTTTTTTGAAAATGTTGTTTTCAGGGCGGATTAATTAAAAAATGGACAATTATGGAAAAATCATTAAAGACAATCTGGCTCGGCTTTATAAAAATAGGCCCGATCATCTGGCGCAGCTGCTGCCCGGAAAATATCAGAACGAACAGTTAATATTTAAAGCATTCGGATCTACCTGCCGCATCGGATCGGGTGGAATTACGGTCGGCGATAAAACAGAAAGCGGTGTGATCGGCATATTGATATCTTTGTATGCCCTGCATGCCAAAGCGGAGCCATGCATTCCGACTCCCTTCAAGGCATATAGAGAAATCCCCAACAGTATGCCCTATGCGGGGGCATTTGCCAGCCACACCGAACAAATTTTAATACCTCATATTGATAAGATTGAAGATAACCGGGATCTGATATTCGAAATACTGAACGGAGAGACCGGCACCGGCAGTGAGGGTGGCGATTTTTCTTTTGTGGTCCGCCCCTTCCCTAAAGTTCAATTAAATTATATTTTTTACCGTGCCGATGATGATTTCCCCGCTTCCGCGACGTGTCTTTTTTCCAATAATGCCCTATCCTTCCTCCCCGTTGACGCCCTGGCCGACACGGGAGAATACACTTCCAGAAAAATCATCGATATAATTTCATCCAGATTACTTTACCCATAAAAAAGGCACCTTTAAATTTTCAAATTGATTTCATGAAAACCGCAGAAAGCTTCCATATCAAAGCGGTCGAATCATAAATAGCGATTGGCATAAATATCCTCAGGCGCATGTTTTGCACCTGTTGTCCTGGCAGGCGACAATGCCTATCTTCCTCGACGCCGTGTATCTTTACATCTGAATATCAATAGTTATAATATAAACAACTGAAAACAGATATACGGGAAAGGAGGCTTTACAATGGAAGTGAATAGAGTGCTGTGGCCAACTGATTTTTCAAGCAGTGCCGAAAAAGCCCTGCCTTACGTAACCGATCTAACCCAAAAGTATGGGGCCGAAATACATGTTCTTTATGTAATTGAAGACATTGCCCACCATGACGGCTGGTATGGAGATTTTGAAAAAGACAAAATCGACAAACTGATGCAGTATGCTGATAAATCAGCCAATAAACGGTTGAATCAGATTTGTGAAAAATACCTGAACAGTTGTCCTTTGTACATCAAACATGTAGCGGTGGGTGATCCGACCCAGGAAATTTTAAAGCTGATTGAAAAAGAAGAAATTGATCTGGTCGTTATGGCCAGCCATGGCAGCCAGGGAAATTATCGCTTCGGCAGTGTGACTGAGAAGGTTTTAAAAAATTCACCGGTGCCGGTGACGACGGTTCCGATCGATCCGGAATAAAATTAGAAACGTTGCGGGTTACGCGCTACGCGGGCCGGTTATCGCCACAGTTCTGACACTCGCCGGCCAAACCGCAAAATCTCAAATTCCATGCACCAAATTACAAATGGTTCGCCAGGCTCACGGTCCTGAGCCGAGTCGAAGGGCTCACCACCCTGAGCAAAGTCGAAGGATAAATCTCAAAATTCAAAACTCCAATGACCCAAACACCCGCATGTTGGGATTTTGAATTTCAGACATTGGGATTTGTTATTTTAGGAGCCCTCTCCTATATTCCTTCAACTTAAATACCATCAAGCTTATCGAGTGGCACTCGGCTTTTTAATCAGCCCTTAAAATTACCCTCCTGACGTCTGGGGAAATGCCGTATTGGCGTACAAATATTCCATCTTTTCCTTGTGTTTCAATTCCTCGTTGGCCATTTTCTGCAGCATCGTTTTCAATTCACTGTCGTCGTGCATATTCGCAAGTTCCGAGTAAAATTGGTGTGACCGGCCTTCGCGGTGGGCGGCGACCAGATAAACGTCCTCGCTCGATGAAGTCTGTGAGATTTCAGGTTCTTCCAGATATTCAGCGAGTTTGTATTCGACAACATCAGCCATCCGCAAAGAATCCGCACCGTATTTTCCCTCTTTGTAGCTAACCAGAAAGGCCTTGTGTTTTTTTTCTTCCCCGGCGATAAATTCAACCGTATCTTTAACGCTGGCATCGTCGACCTTGTGGTGGATGTCCATGTAAAAATCATAAGCCACCTCTTCCCGCTGAATCGCCATATCTAAGATTTCTGCGACCGTTTTTCCCATGATTGTCCTCCTTTTTTCTCATTTGGCATTTGGCTTTGCTTATCAAATTTTGGCAACCTGCCATGAGTTTTTAGTATCCTACTTCGCATTAATTTTCATGCAAGATTTAGGAATACTTTTGATCTAACCTAAGACAGGATTCAAAAAGAGGCAACACAATTTTTTTTGCTTATCACGATGAAAAGAATCCTGGCTAACGGGATGGGGTATGCAGCAGTTGATCAGTGGAATAATGGAATGGTGGAAAAATGGAATAATGGGTAAAAAGAGCGGATGATAGCCTGTTTTTGATATTTGATCAGTATCATCATTTAAAATCAGATTGCCATCCATCAAGCCCACTATTCCAATACTCCAATATTCCAGTATTCCAAGACGTTGGATTGATGTAATCCCTCCAGGCGGGACTGACCATGCCCGTTGGACCAGCTTTTCAGTGTCAGGATAAATTTTGTCTCGACAACCGCAAGATAAAGCATTATGGAAGAGTAATGATTGTCTATGATGGGATCTACCGGCTGCCAACCGGAACGAATCAGGGTTTCAAGCCGAGGACTCAATGGGAATACGCCTGGCAGGTACGGATTATTAATTTAGGCCTGAGCCATTCGACGGTGGAACATTTAAAATCCATGATTGTCGTTGTCAACCAGACCGACAGCAAGTCCTGTTTGACGAGTTGTGCGGAAAGCATCGGCAAAAAAATCAGCCGCGACTTTAACCTGGTTATTTCCCGTGTTCTCTGGGTTGAGCATTTCCCAAATAATTTAAATCAATGGCACGCGGCAGCTTTTAAGCCGAAATCCAGCTTTGGTCCGGATATTGACTATCTCATCCAATGGCGGCCCATACGGCCAAAGGAAATAGACATCATCAAACCATTTATACCAGAGGTTGACCATGATTGATCAGAAAACGATGCTGACCACTGCGATTCTGGATGCTTTCGAAGACGGAATTTATGTCATGAATCAGGATCTTGTTGTTGAATATATGAACAGTGCCATGATTGCAGAATTTGGTGACGGTGTCGGTAAAAAATGTCATCAAGTCTTAAATCAATCTGTCGATAAATGTCCCTGGTGCCAGTCGGATGAAGTCTTTAAAGGTAAAACCATACGTCGGGAGGTGCATATTCCTCTGGTTGAGAAGACTTACTATCTAATTGAAATACCCTTCGAAAATACCGACCGAACCATATCAAAATTAAGTATTTATCGCAACATCACGGCAAGAAAGCAACAAGAGCAAAAGCTTCACGCATCGCAGGAAGACTTCAAGAATCTCTTCGAGCACATGGCAACCGGCGTTTTCATCAGCAGCAAAGAGGGAAAATTTTTAAATGCCAACCAGGCCCTGCTGGATATGCTTGGCTATAAAAGCAAAGAAGAGTTTCTGAATATTGATCTTCCCCAGGATCTTTACCTCAGACCGGAAGACCGGGATACATTTAAGCAGATGATGGAACGCGACGGTCGGGTCATCGATTACGAGGTCGAGTTCAAGCGCAAAGACGGCAGCACCATTCCGATTCTGTTAACCGGGCACGCCCGCTATGATCAGCAGGGCAACATTATCGGATACGAGGGACTGAATGTCGATTTAACCCAGCGAAAACTGATGGAAAAAGAACTGAGGGAAGCCTATGATTTCATGAATAAAATTGTTCAAAGCTCTCCCAATTCCATTACGGCCACCGATATGAAAGGCAATACGCTGATCTGGAACCAGGCCGCGGAAGAAACCTTAGGTTACAAGGCCGGTGATGTTATCGGCAAAATGAACATTCGAAAAATATATCCGGAAGGCGTGGCCCGCAAAGTCATGCAAATGCTCAGAAGCGATGAATACGGCGGTGTCGGTCGCCTGAGCACGTACCCGATGGTTTATGTCAGACATGACGGTGAAGTCATTGAAGGTAACCTGTCGGCGGCTATAATTTACGACGCCAAAGGAAAAGGAATTGCATCTGTGGGATCATTTGTCGATCTGAGGGATCGACTGGAAATGGAGCGGGCCCTGCGACACACCCAGGAGCAACTGCTGCAATCTGAAAAGCTGGCTGCCATGGGGCGCTTAACTTCCCAAATTGCCCATGAATTAAACAATCCCCTGTATGGAATTATGAATACCCTGGAGCTGTTGAAAACCGAAATTTCTCCTGATAACCGGCGACGCAAAATACTGGAAATGGCGCTTTCTGAAACCGTCCGGCTCAGTGACCTGCTGCGCAAAATGCTCTCATTTTCAAAGCCGGACCAGGAGGAACGGCATCCGGTGGATATCAATTCGGTTCTGGATGAAATTTTGCTGCTGCATGAGAAGCAGCTGAAAGAAAACGATATCAATATTAAATATAGACTGGCAGAAGGTTTAGGACTGGTAAAAGCATCTAAAAATCAGCTGCGCCAGGTTTTTTTGAACATGGTCGCAAACGCCAGGGATGCCATGGCCAATGGCGGAACCCTGACCGTCACCACCGGTCCAGATGGCGATAATGTTGTGATTGACATCACCGACACCGGCAGCGGCATTCGAGAAGAACATATTGACAAAATTTTTGACAGCTTTTTTACCACCAAAAGCGAAGTCAAAGGTGTCGGTTTAGGCCTATCGGTCTGCTACGGTTTCATCAAAGAACACGGCGGGGACATAGAAGTCAAAAGCCGGGAGGGAGTTGGAACGACATTTGTCATTACGCTGCCGGTTCATAATTCCGACGCCCCTGAAAAGAATGAGGCTGAATAGATTTTAATTCCGTCCCAACTGTAATAATATCCTATTGTGAAATAAAATTGATGGGCGTAGCGACGTCATTATTTGTCGTTGGTCGGAGATGATTTTACAAACATCAGATTTAAGATTTAATTGTCTTGACAGCTACCATTCTCGGTATCAGTACTCTTGTCAGAGTTGGGATCTACATATCCAAAGTTTAGGGAATATTGTGATATTTTATTATATCACAGGTTTTTATAGGCTTAGTTTTTTCAACATATTTTCAATTTTCACCCCGTAAGACCAGCCGCAACATGATTTGTTTCACTCATTATCAAGTAGAAGAGTTATTTATATTATGGCAGGAGTATCACCATGAAGCATTTTATTTGCCAGGGAATTGTTTCAGTCTCTACCTTTTTCATCATAGTGGTATTTTTAGCTATGGAAGTTCAGGCTGAAGAAAAGGACTGTATAGATGTATCAGGAACATGGGATGCAACTGAAGAAATTGACGCATCAGATTGTGGAGGTGCTATTAGAACTAAGCGTTATACCTATGAGCTTATCCAAAATGGCTGTATTGTAACATTTAAGCGAAAAGAGGAAAAAGATGTTCAAGCTGAAGTAAGAGGCAACAAAATATATTGGCCTAAACGTAAAATACCTGGGAGGCAGGTCGGCAGTACCGTAAATTTAGAAGAGGGTATATCCCACGTTCGCGGAAATAAAGCGACTGGAAAAAGGCATTGGACTTGGACGAAAGGCAAGAACTCTTGTTCTGGTACAACTGTATGGATTGATATCAAACAACGGCCTATGGACACCAAAATGCCCTCAATAGTACCGTCTCCAGCGCATAGAGATAAGATCACTGCGGACGACCTGTGGGGGGATAAATACAAAGGTGATGGCCCGGTGAATAACGATTATTTTATGCCATTCGGGGACGCAGAACCTGCTTTACACGAGTTTTCCGGCACCTTGACAATTGCGTCAACCAAAATGTTTTTCCATCGTATCTGGGCAAGTAAAGTCTTAAGTTCGTTCCCCGAGCTTAAGCTCCATTTCTTTACCTATCAAGATCATCTCGTACCAATTGAGCGAAATAAGCTTCTAAAAAGTGAAAAAAGCACTTGGCACTTTACCCTGTCTCCGGGAAGAATATGGTCCGAACCTGGCGATAAGGGTTATTCACGTGCCTCGTTTCCATTTACCCTTGTCCATTATAAACTGAGCCAGACGCATAACGGCCTTGCAACCTTTCTCTTTAACGACAAGCATGTATCTGCACTTCGGTTCCAAATCGTTCAGGAGGCGGATCCGGGTGAAAAATTCGATGCTTGGGGTCAAACAGATATGAAATATAGGCCTTCGCCGCTCCCGGAGCAGATCACCTTGATACAACAATTTGTCACAGAACTGGCACAGCAAACACCCATCCACTCGTGGACAGAACTGGAGCAAACCCATGATCCGGTGATGTTGGATACGATTGATGGCATCCATAATCGGGAAAACATCACCCTGAGCGGTTTAATTATAGACGATGTTGTCTACGCACGACCATGCCATACACGTTTTGGAGAATATCCGTACTGCGATCAGATGCGTCACGGCTTCTACTCGATTTCCAAGTCTTTTGGTGCGATGCTTTCGATGCTACGCCTTGCCCAGAAATACGGAGACGGGGTTTTCGATCTGAGGATCAAGGATTATGTTGACATCGACTGTAACCATGAAGGATGGAACAATGTCACCTTTGGTGACACACTCAATATGGCGACAGGGATTGGCAATATCGAACCAAGACGAGTTACAAGTTATGTAGAAGAAGATTCAGCCGCCATCACGGGGAAAATTATAGCGGCTAAAACTACAAAAGAAAAACTAAAACTGATTGCAACAATCGGCAATTATACCTGGGGTCCTGGTGAAGTCTTTCGGTACCGGTCGATTGATACATTTGTCCTTGCTATGGCAATGGATCAATTTATTAAGAGTAAAGAAGGCCCGAGTGTACATCTTTGGGATTTAATTACCTGGGAAGTGCTCCAACCCATAGGCATCAATCGGTTACCGGTCCTTCATACAATAGAGCCCGACGGTACACAGGGTATCCCAAAGCTCGAGGGGGGCATGCTTCCAAATCTGGACGATCTCGCCAAACTCGTCAAGCTCTTGCGCAATGGCGGTCGTTATAAAGGAGTACAAATACTGAGTGCTACAAAACTCAAGGAAGCCTTTGGTAAAGATAGACAAACTGGTCTTCCTACTGGTTGGCTATTCGACGACGGGGAGGTTAACTACCACATGTCTCTATGGCAACATCCATACAGAGCCAAGAATGGGTGTTTCGTTCGTATCCCGGCAATGAGCGGTCACGGTGGAAGCTATGTGATTTTCATGCCCAATAATATCACCGCATTTCGATTTGCCGACGGTCTTGTTGACAACCCCGCAACGTATGACAGTTCAGGCCTGAGAAAAGTGGCTGACTATATTCGACCGTTATGTAATAAGCCTACTGATTAAGCATAAGATTGAAAAATCACATTTTGGTATGTTTATACAATATATTGAGATGATTGAATCTGGTTCTAAGCTGTGTATTCCTCCAACACATGAAAAATTTGGGCGAATTTGTGATATCTCTTATAATATCTGCAAAAAATTCGTCATCTCAAAATTGCTGATACTGTAAACTTAGCTGGACCTTGGAAAACGATTAAAAAATGTGACATCAAATTGTCAATCGAAGCTTTAACTTGCCATTTAACCCTGTCAACTCAAGTAAAGATCAGGGCACATTATCCGGCGTTAAATGTTGGACGTTCGATGCTTGTCCGCCTGGAGGATTCACCAATTAAAGTTGCTTTAATCCTAATAAATCCCTTGCTTCCGAAGGCGTCGCAACTTCATACCCGATCTGATGGATCAGAGATACAATTTTCTCGACAAGCTCTGCATTGTTTTCTACTGCCTTACCCGGTGCATAATAAACACTATCTTCAAACCCAACCCTTATGGCTGCGGCCCCCATGGCAATGGCTGTAGCCAAAAGTGAAAAATCCTGCATGCTTTCATGAACCACACCCCAGGGGGCCGGTACGGGTAAACTTGAGGTTAAAAAAAACAGGCTGTTCGGAGTGGCCGGCAGGGCATAATGAAACCCTAATGGGAATCCAAATGTAAACGGCGGTTTCAAGACCTTTTCTTCCACCAGCTTGGCGACGGCAGTCAGCATGCCCGCTTCAAAAATCTCCAGTTCTGGAATAACACCGGTCTCTTCCATCCGGCGAGTCCAGTAGCGAATATCGGGCAGACGGTTGATATAGACATCCTCGCTGAAATTTACCGATCCCATGTTGAGTGATGCGACTTCCACCCGGGGATCGTTCAGGGCCACACAGCGTTCTTCCAGGGAGAGCTCCGACAACCCGCCGGTGGATCCCTGGATGATAATGTCCGAAAAGTTTCTGATCAAATCAAGGGTGCGTGAAAATTGGCTCAAATCTTCGGTCTGGTTGCCTTTGTCATCCCGCACATGCAAATGCACAAAACTGGCACCGGCGCGGGTGCAGTCAACAACCTCCCGCGCAACTTCTTGCGGCGTAAGCGGATTAATCGACGGCGGTTCGATGTCCTTGCCCACCGGCGCCACTGCCACAATGATTTTCCGGTTTATACTGGTATTCATAATTTATCTGCTTTCTGTAATAGGGGTTCAAGGTTCAGGGTTCAAGGTTCACCGTTCAGGACAAAGGTATAAGATATAAGGTTTAGGGTATAAGGTCCATGGTATTTTTTTAATCCCTACGATATCCCAATCCGCAATCGTATAATCTGTCATCTGTCCTCTGTCCTCTGTTCTCTGACTTCTGGCATTTGTCATCTAAACCCTCATACCTTACACCTTACACCCTAACCATATACCCTACACCTCATACCCTATTCCTTCGCCCTGCGCCTTGCGCCTTTCTTATTCGACTCCAACCTTCGTTATCCTCACAATATCCGGATCGGTAAACTGATCCAGCGCATCCCGCGCGATGGTGGAAAAGCTGTACATCACCGCGCCTTCCTCACGGGCCTGAAACCAGTGCTTTTTTCCCGGGGCCAGGGTTAATTGATCGCCGGGCCTCATCACAATTTCTTTGCGCGCAATATAGCAATCATCCTTGCCTTCCACGATAAACCCCTCCTCAAAGGTGTCTTCACCGGCCACATAGAAATAAACTGTTCCCGTGATTACCCGGATTGTTTCTTCCTTGCCGGGATCGTCATCGACCGGCGGATGCCAGTGCTCGGGCTCGGTCTGATTGGGCAACATCGCAAGGACCTTGACGCTGATCCTTTCGGTCTGAACCAGGGTCAGCACTTGAACGCCTTCTTTTTCAAGATTACTCAAACCAAAATCGACGACTTCGATACTGTCGGCTTCCGCATCCGTTATCGTTATTCCCGCCTGCCGAATCATTTCTGCGGCCTGCTTTTGAGCCGCCTGTTGTTGTTCTCGCGTAATCAATGTTCGCTTCCTCCCATTTGACCCCTAGTGGTTATTCCTGATCTTGTAACAATTCAATATTGTAAAAAAAGCTGGCATTGCAAAAAGACGAAGCGAAGCGGCATCCACTCCGCCTCCGACGGATCAATTTACAATCTTCAATTTTTAATTCCTGCCCGTCCAGGTTAGGATTAAAGGTTTAACTAGCCTGTAAAACTTCCCTCAACGTGCCGGAGACTTCATCCAATGCCTCATTGGCTTTATCCAACTGGGCCGTCATCCGAATAAATGCATGAATCATGCCCGGATACCGAGTACACGTGACATTCACTCCAGCCTCCTGCAGCTTTTGACCATAGGCCTCACCTTCATCGCGCAGGGGATCATACCCGGCCGTCAAGATAAGTGCTCGGGGAAGATCCCTGAAATTTTTCGCCCGCAAAGGAGAAGCATAAGGATCATCTGCTTCACTTTCATCATTAATAAAATGGTTCCAAAACCATTTCATAAGATCACGTGACAGCAAGTAGCCTTCTTTATTATCTTTGTATGAGTGTGTGTCAAAGCTGCAGTCTGTAATCGGGTATATGAGAACCTGCAGATCAATGCGGGGTCCATTGCGATCACGCGCCATCAGCGAAACAACGGCTGCCAGATGCCCCCCCGCACTGTCTCCGCCGATAGCGAAACGATCAGGATCAGCTTGAATCTCCTCTGGGTTTTCAGCCACCCATTTGGTGGCCGCGTAGGCATCATCTACTGCGGCCGGGTAGCGATGCTCGGGCGCCAGACGATAGTCAACCGACACAACCAGGCAGCCACTTTTTTTAGCGAGGGCGTGGCAAAAGCTGTGATGGGTATCAAGATCGCCAATTACCCAGCCGCCGCCGTGGAAATAAACCAGCACTGGAAACGGCGCATCACCTTCCGGATAGTAAAGTCGAATCGGAATCTCACCGTCCGGACCGGGTATTCCGCGATCAATCACCTTCTTGACTGACAGTTCCGGTTGGACAGGAGGCGCTTGATCCAGCATTTGCTTCCGAGCTTCTGTCGGCGACAAATCCTGGTAAGCCGGCAGTCCAAGCGACTCAGCATCTTTTATAATTTTTACTACCTGAGGATCTAACGGCATAATTTCATTTCCTTTTGAGTTAAAGATGATCGACACTAAGCTTTGAATCCATTTTTTTGCAAAGCCGATTCGTTACCTGGCTTTACGCGGGCGGCCCCTCCATTAATTCCGGCCGTCTCCATAATTCCTGAATCCCTGAATCCCCCAATTCCTCAATCTTTCCCTTTCTTCATCACTTTCTGCATCCAAGCGGCATATCGTTGAATACCTTCCTCGACACTGTATTTAGGTTCAAAGCCCAGCTCTTCTCTGGCGCGGCTGATGTCAAGGGCTTCACAGCGCTGCATGAGTTCACCGGGGCCCAGGTCGACCTGAACCGCAAAGGATGAATACTTCCGGCAAAGTTCGGCCACCTTGCCGACGCTGGTCGGCAGGCCCGTGGCGATATTATAAATATTATGTTTGAGCGCTTCAGCCTGATAAAGCATGGCGGTTCCCCGCGCGGCATCTTCGATATAGGTGAAATCCAGTTTCTGATCGGCACCCTTGTCTGTTGCTAAATCCTCCAATCCTTCAAGCGCGCCAAATGCCAGCCGATAAAGCCTGATAAATCGAGAGGGCCATTTGCCCTGTCCGTAACAGAAGTAGACCCGACTGATTCTAAACTCGAACCCAAAGGAATTGGCGTATTGCTGCCCCAAAAATTCACTGGCGGCTTTGGTCGAACCGTAAAGATCACAAGGGTTCGGGGGGAACTGGTCTTCGGCCACCGTCCCGGAAACCGCCCCGTAAACTGCGCCGGTACTGGTATAAACGACTTTGGGAATTTCAAACTGCCTGGCTATCTCCAGCATATTGTGGGTCCCGCCGATGTTGAGTCCCACATTGCCGTATGGATTTTCAAGCACCAGTTCTCCCATGACACCAACGGTGTGCAAAATGCCGCCAATATCACCTTTATGCTTATTGAACACTCCGGTTAAGCGTGGAAAATCCAGCACATCGCCTTTGATAAACGTGATGTTGCGGGCGACTTCATCCAGATGATCCGGCACCATCGGATTTGTATCATACAGAATAACCTGTTCCCCTTCTTTGGCCAGAAAATACGCAGCCCAGGAACCAATATGCCCGTGTCCACCGGTGATAAAAACAGCCATTGTTGTTGCACCTCCCGCTATTCCTTCTTTTACCAATTACAGCCGCTGCCGGCTTTTGTAATATCCATTCAGGTATCCAATGTCCCTGCCGTGCTGTTCTTCGTTATTTGTCCAATCGTAGCCCCATAAATAGCATGTCCTGTTCTCTCAGTAAAGCCCGTAGCCTTCCGTTTTCAGGAGGGTTTTTTATTGAGAGCAGATGGTTTGTCTTGGGCTATATAATCAGCGATTTCCGAGGATCTATCGACTGCTGGGGGGATCAGATAATTTTCATTTGAGGACTCGCTTTATTACTTTTTCATTTGCATCCTTACCGCGCTTTACGGAGCCCAATGCTGCGTGGTGTCGGAGGGGGCACTGTGAGGCTCCTCCCTATCCCGCTAGCCTTTGGTGCATGGGAAGCTAGCTTCATTGCTTTTGCTCCCACCAATTCGCGGAATAAAATGCGCTCTTGTTGAAAACAAATTCTCCTATCCGAGGAGTGACTAAATCAATTTGTGCTTTGCCGGCAGCCTCAAGGGTCCGTTTGATGGGTTCATCCCAATCATGGTAGGCTAAGTTGAAGGTGCCCCAGTGGACGGGAAACATCCGTTTGGCCTGGACCTCAATATGAGCCTGCACGGCATTTTCAGGATCCATGTGTATATCGAGCCACGAATCTCCTGGTCCATAGGCACCAACTTTTATGAAACTCATATCGAAAGGCCCGAAGCGCTCACCAATTTCTTTAAAGTGTTTTGAATATCCAGTGTCGCCACTGTAGTAAAATCGATGTTTTGGGCCAATCACTGACCAGGATGACCAAAGAGTAGCCTTGTAATCTGTAAGTCCTCGTCCGGAATAATGCCGAGTGGGGGTGCAAATGATCTTGATTTCACCAATGAATTGATCTTGCTACCATTCCAGTTCCTGAATTTGATTTTTTGACACTTTCCACCTTTCCAAATGGGCTCCAACCCCCAAAGGCACAAAAAACTGAGTCCCCTGTTTTGATAAATGGGTGATCGTTTTCATATCTAAATGATCGTAATGATCGTGAGAGATGACCACTGCATCAATTTTGGGTAGATCTTGGAGCTCAATGGGAGGCGGGTGAAAACGTTTCGGGCCAAAATCAAAGGGAAAAGCGTAGTCGGAAAACACCGGGTCGATCATCATCCGGATTCCATCAATTTCTACATAGACGCTAGCATGTCCAATCCAAAACGCTCTGAGAGTTGGCGTGGCGAAAAGGTTTAAGGACGCGGCAGAAACGGGTACGACTGGAATCTTAGTAGGAGGAATCCGGATTTCATCATAAAAAAGTGACTCTGTAAAAAACGACCCGACTTCAGAGAGACTAAATGGAGATTGGGGTTCCACATTCACAAAACCACCTTCTTCATATTGTGGATTTGCTTTCACCCGCTCCAAGCGTTCTCCAGAGATTTTTCCGCCGAAAGGGGGAAGCGACAGAATAAAAAAGGCGCTGATCACTAAAATGATCAGAACCAGCAAAACAGTTCCCCATAATTTTTTGCTTTTGAACTTCATGCAATACTCTTTAATAAAATTGATAGGCTAACGCCGCCAATCTTATCTAAAGCAAAACGCGGCTCTTAACCGGGCGCGGTTTTTTACGCTCCGTTGGAAGAAGATGTTAATTTAACGATTGCGACTTCTATTTTCCCTTGGGCATTTTCACATCCTTAAAATAGCCTGTGGTTTCCTTTTGAATAATTTCATTGCTTTCAGCAATAAATCGTTCTGTTGCCTTTTGGGCATGTTCCAACTGTTCCAACTGTTTCAACTGTTCGGTGACATTGGAAATGCTCCTTGCCTCAGCTATTTCTGCTTCCCACACACTACGCTTAAACTCAAGCTGCATCTGTGCTGAAATGTAACCTTTCCAAGAAGCATCAAACCTATAGAAAGAATTAATTCCTGTTGCTAAGGCAATAATCAAGCTAATAGAAAGAATGATGAATTTTTGTTCTGGTATTTTCTTTTCTAATGCTACAATAACCGGCAATATCACTGACAACACAACGACTATAATTCCTAACAATCTGAACCCTATGCGATGTTTTGCCGCTTTTTCTTTATACCATGCTAAATAATACTGATAGCTTCCTGAAACTGAGGGTCCTTGAAAAAATTTGGTTTTGCTAAGTTCTTTCAGATAAACATTTATGGGGACTTGGGAATTGCTGTATTGTGACGACTGTATTAGGCTATTTTCATTTTCTTTGCATGCAGATAGAAAAACTAAAACAATCATTAATACCATTGCTGTCCAAAATAAATTGAAAATCAAATACTGCCTTTAATAATAACAGGCAGTTATAAACGCGAAATTGGTGATTTCGAAATCAGGTTATGCCTTTTAAAGTGGATGCTGTCCAAAACCCAC